>Ga0307945_1004093_pt1 | contig 11801 bp, 17 predicted proteins | sample OrgLakmetagen228_FD_201818 | JGI IMG/M metagenome (GOLD analysis project Ga0307945, IMG submission 201818) | Saline water microbial communities from Organic Lake, Antarctica - #228 | ecosystem: Environmental > Aquatic > Non-marine Saline and Alkaline > Saline | place: Antarctica: Organic Lake...
CCCTACTCCGCAGGTCCCAGCGCCCCATTCGTTGTCACACAAGCCCCCCCTTCCCAAACTCCTCAACTTGCCCTTCCCACTTGGCCAAATGTCTGAGAGTCCACCTTTGGCCAGTGCCTTTGGCGCCTCTCCTCAAAACCACGCACAAGCCGTGTCAGACATAGACACCGACGGCGGCGATGCCTCTCCCACATTGCAGCCGTGCAAGCGTGGCGTAAGCTTCCAGGTTTGTGTTTGTTTGCTGCGTTTTGAACCGTCCACGCCAGAAGTGAACCGTCAAATGTGTTTTAGACACCGACGGCGGCGATGCCTCTCCCACTTTGCAGCCATGCAAGCGTGGCGTGAGCTTCCAGGTTTGTGTTTTTCTGCTGCGTTTTGAACCGTCCACGCCAGTAGTGAACCGTCAGGTGTGTTTATTTGCTGCTTTCTGAATGATTCACGTTAACAGTAAGTACTAACTTCCACGCCAGTAGTAAACCGTCCACGCCAGTAGTTAACCGTCCACGCCAGTAGTGAACCGTCAGGTGTGTTTGTTTGCTCTTTCTGAAGGATTCACATCAGCAGTAAGTACTAACTTCCCAGGTGTGCGTATCTGCTGAATTTTAAACCATCCACGGTATTATTAATTCTCCAGGTCTGTTTGTTTGCTGTGTTATGAACCATCCACGTAAGTAGTGAACCCTCCAGGCGTGCTTGTCTCCTGCGTTTTGAATCGTTCATGTGCATTTCTCCTGCGTTTTGAACCTTTCATGTGTGTTTTGAACCTTTCATGTGCTTGTCTTCTGCGTTTTGACCCTTTAATGTGCGTTTTGAACCTTTCATGTGTTTTTCTCCTGCGTTTTGAACCTGAACCTTTGCGTTTTGAACCGTTCTGAAACTTTTCTCCTGTGTTTTTAGCCTTTCATGTGCTTTTCTCCTGTGTTTTAAACCTTTCATGTGCATTTTAGGGTTTAGGGTTTAGGACTCACACACATGCAAGCGTGGCGTGAGTTCTTGGGGGTAGGGTTTATGCAGCAGGTCGTACCTTTATAACTGTTTATGCAAGTGTTTATGTGAGTGTTTGTGGGTATAAACCCTTAAAGCTGCCTCGCAAGCATGTTGTGAAATTTCATATGCGTTTGTTTCCTGCACCAATCTGCATCTACGTATTGAATTGGTTTAGGGTTGGCCATAATTATAAATATACCCCGTATATGACCGTATGGTGATTCCCTTGCCAAAATTACCGAGTATACACCTTATATGATTCTGGCCAACCCTTTTAATGTTGCAAATAGCCTTGAGCACGCCTGAGACACACACACACACACACTCACACTCACACTCACACTCACACTCACACACACGCACACGCACACGCACACGCACACGCACACGCACACGAGCATAAAATTGAGCATGGCGAAACGCCAGCTGTCTCGCAGCACACACTCTGTGTTTGTTTCTTGCTTGCCTTTAAGAACACATAGGTGTCCTACCTTCCCCCTTTATGCAGGACGGCGTGGACGGCCTGCGCCAGCTGTCACGCCGCGCAGGCTCTGTACTTCTTTGTGCACGCAAGCATTCTCAAACAACAACCTTCAATGTTATGCAGGACGGCGTGGACGGCCTGCGCCAGCTGTCACGCAGCGCAGACTCTGTCCTTCTTTGTGCACGCAAGCATTCTCAAACAACAACCTTCATTGTTATGCAGGACGGCGTGGACGGCTTGCGCCAGCTGTCACGCAGCGCATGCTCTGTCCTTCTTTGTGCATGCAAGCATTCTCAAACAACGACCTTCAATGTTATGCAGGACGGCGTGGACGGCCTGCGCCAGCTGTCACGCAGTGCAGAATCCGTGTCCCCCAGTGGCATGTCCGCACTCAGCCCCCACCCCTCCCGCCTGGGCAAACAGGCGTCTTTGAGCCCTCAGAGCGGAGTAGCGCTCAGCCCACACGCATCATCTCTGAGTCCCCATCCCGGTGTGTGCCTCAGCCCGCTCGTACCACACTCAAGCAGTGAGGCGCCTCCAAGTCCACCTACAGGCGTGCAGGCATCACAATTTAGCGGAGGGGTGTCCATCAACCCGGCTGGCGATGTCCCCCACAGCTGCCAGGCCACACGGCAGGCACAGCACGCACAGCACGCACAGCAGCCACGGCCGCGCCAGCCACGTCAGCGTAGTGGTGACTCTGCGCACAGCATTGAGTGGCAAGGCAGGGGTGGCAGTAGTGGTGCTGGTGGTGCCGGAGGGACTGGGGAGGATGCCGAGGGAGAGGGCGCACAGGTGTGTGTGTGTGTGTGTGCAGATGTGTGTGTGTGTGTGTGTGTGCGTGTGTGCAGATGTGTATGTGTGAGTTTTTTTATGCATCAAGTTCCAATCCTACATTTGCGTTTCAGTGGATGCCATGGGCCAATGTTAGTGTGCTCACATGAACACACACGCACACACACTCAAATACTCTCCCCCCTCCCCCCCCCCACACACTGTCTTTAGCACAAGCTGCTGCCGTCCGAAAGCTTTGAGCCTGAGCACGCATTCAGCTACGGCATACACACCACATGGCACACACACACACACACGCACACACACATGCACAATCAAGTTTGTAGCAGCCACAGTTGCTCATACAAACACACACACACACACACATGCACACACGCACATGCACACACACACTCACACCCCTCCCTCCCCCCCCCCCCACGCACACTGTCCGCAGCGTGAGCTGCTGCTGTCTCCGAGCTTTGAACCCGAGCGCATATACCATAGCAGTGCGCCCGCACGTGCGGGTGCTCCCGGCAAAAATGTCTGTGGACAGAGTGGGCCTGGGGCGGCAGGAGGTGAGTGCTGTAAGATAAAAGTAGGGTTTAGGGTTTAGTTTAGGTTGATATAATTGTGCAATTCTTACGTGCGGGTGCTCCCGGCGCGAGTGTCTGTGGACAGAGTGGGCCTGGGACGGCAGGAGGTGAGTGCTGTAAGATAAAAGTAGGGGATCTTATTGTGCATTTTTTACGTGCGGGTGCTCCCGGCAAAAATGTCTGTGGACAGAGTGGGCTTGGGGCGACAGGAGGTGAGTGCTGTAAGATAAAAGTAGGGGATCTAATTGTGCATTTCTTACGTGCGGGTGCTCCCGGCAAAAATGTCTGTGGACAGAGTGGGCCTGGGACGGCAGGAGGTGAGTGCTGAAAGATAAAAGTAGGGGATCTAATTGTGCATTTCTTACGTGCGGGTGCTCCCGGCGCGAGTCTGTGGACAGAGTGGGCCTGGGACGGCAGGTGGTGAGTGCTGTAAGATAAAAGTAGGGGATCTTATTGTGCATTTCTTACGTGCGGGTGCTCCCGGCGCGAGTGTCTGTGGACAGAGTGGGCCTGGGGCGACAGGAGGTGAGTGCTGTAAGATAAAAGTAGGGGATCTTATTGTGCATTTCTTACGTGCGAGTGCTCTCAGCGCGAGTAGCTGTGGACAGAGTGGGAGAGGAGAGAGCCGTAAGGGGTTAGGCATGTTCAATTTGGTTCGGTTGTACTTGGCGTGTGAGAGAACAGGCAAATGTTTTTGTGTGCAGATTGAGGAAGGCTGAAAGAGGGGAGAATTGTAGGAAAGAAGGTGGATCAAAGTTGTGTCCTGTGCGTACACCCTATCACGTGTCTTTTCTCTCACACCCAAATCCACACACATTATCTTTTGCTTAAAGCCACTCACACCACACATTATCTTTTGCTTAAAGTCACTCACACCACACACATCTTTTGCTTAAAGTCACTCACACCACACACATTATCTTTTACTTAAAGCCACTCACACCACACCCATTATCTTTTGCTTAAAGCCACTCACACCGCACCCCATCCTCACCACACCCAAATCCATCCACACGCACACACGCAGCCCCCCCCCCCATCCCAGCCTCACACATAACACAAACTTACGCACACAGATGCATACACACACATACACACACACGCTCACAAACACACACTCACACACACACACACACTCACACTCACACACACACACACACACACATACACACACACACACACACACATACACTTGACTATACAGCCACGATGTCCCTCAATGGCGTACTTGGGGGTGCAAGACATTTGGAGCCCATGCTGTCCGCCCCCAACCCTCGCCTTCCGCACAGCAACGAGTTCACACACACAGGGGGTTCAGGTGTGCGTGTGGTGTCACAATCATTGCGTGCGGTGTCAAATCATTGCGTGTGGTGTCACAATCATTGCGTGTGGTGTCACAATCATTGTGTGTGGTGTCACAATCATTGCGTGTGGTGTCACAATCATTGCGTGCGGTGTCAAATCCTTGCGTGTGGTGTCACAATCATTGCGTGTGGTGTCACAATCATTGTGTGTGGTGTCACAATCATTGCGTGTGGTGTCACAATCATTGCGTGTGGTATCACAATCATTGCGTGTGGTATCACAATCATTGCGTGTGGTGTCACAATCATTGCGTGTGGTGTCACAATCATCGCGTGTGGTGTCACAATCATTGCGTGTGGTGTCACAATCATTGCAAGTCATGTTTTGTTTGCCTCATGGAGGTGGGTTGCTCACAAGTTTCAAGTGGAGTATATACCACACACTTAAACTTGCACACATACATACACATATAAACACACACACACGCACGCATGTCCACAAGCACACACATGCGTACAAACACACACATATTTAAACACACATGCACACTCATACCGAGCCACACACACACACACACACACCTATTCTGGCGCATGCAGGTATGCTCTACACCTGGGGCGGGGCCTACAATTGGGTGGAGCCCAGAGATCTGCGCAACGCCTTGCATGAGCAACAGAAGCAGCAGCCTCAGTCAGGTAGGAACCACGTAGGGATATGTAGGTATTACGTAGGGATTACGTAGGGATTACGTAGGGACCACGTAGGGACCACGTAGGGACCACGTAGGGACCACGTAGGGACCATGTAGGGATTACGCAGGGACCACGTAGGGACCATGTAGGGATTACGTAGGGACCATGTAGGGATTACGCAGGGGCCATGTAGGGATTACGTAGGGACCACGTAGGGACCACGTAGGGACCACGTAGGGACCATGTAGGGACCACGTAGGGGCCACGTAGGGGCCACGTAGGACCATGTAGGGACCACGTAGGGATTACTTAGGGACCACACCAAGTTGCTTGGCTTCTCAGAGGGCATGAATCGCTTGCTGCGTGTTTGCTGTGCTGTGTGATTTTTATGTGGATCGGAGGGATGCCTGTGTGTGTGTTTGTATGTGTGTGTGTGTGTGTGTGTTTGTGTGTGTGTGTGTTAGTTGCGGCATGTCCGGGGAGCAGCCTTGCACCTTAAAAATCCAATCTATGTGCGTTGTTTTTGGTCCAAAGTCATAAGCCATAAGCCAGACATGCTAATAAAAGAAATGGCACCAATGCAGCATTTTGTGGGGGGCCATGTTTAGAGAATACAAATGCACTGCTGCAGTTCATCTCCCCTCAAAAACACTTGCACCGGATGGCCACACACCGGATGGCACACACACGCGCATACACACACGTACACACACACTAATATATACACATTAACACTCACACACATACACACATGCATCCCGTATTCACTCGCAAACGCACGCAGAGAGACGAGATTCTTTAGATGTGAGCACAGGAGCCCCAAGCTGCACTTCTGTGGGGGGGGATATTGAAGATTTCCGCAACTCCGTGGGCTCCAACTATACTGCCGGGGTGTGTGTGCGTGCGTGCGTGCGTGTGTGTGTGTGTGTGTGTGTGTGTGTGTGTGTGTGAGTTAGAGAGTTTGTGTGTTGCTTGTGGAGGTTTCCAAAATTCAATCTGAATGTGTTGCTTGTGGAGGTTTCCAAAATTCAATCTGACCCTTGGATGATGATGTTGTTTATAATGGAAATGGAGGAATCGTGTTTATATAATGGAAACGGAGGAAGCGTGTTTATAATGGAAATGGAGGAAACGTGTTTATAATGGAAATGGAGGAAGCGTGTTTATATAATGGAAATGGAGGAAGCGTGTTTATAATGGAAACGGAAGAAACGTGTTTATATAATGGTAATGGAGGAAGCGTGTTTATAATGGAAATGGAGGAAGCGTGCTTATAATGGAAATGGAGCGCACTCTACACTCTTGCATGCGTTGTGGATATGTAGGGTTGGCCAGAATCATATATATATATATACGGTTTATATACGGCATTTTTGGCAGGGAAATCACCAAATATACGGCCATATACGGCGTACATATACGGTTCTGGCCAACCCTATGTATATGCTGTTGGGGTGTCAATTCAATTGTAGCGTGTCTTACCATTCTTACACTTGGGTGAGAATGAGTTTTGGTGGGAGCAGAGGGAGTTCAAGCACAATCACTGCTTTTAGGTGAAAGTCGTGCAAGATTCCTTGAATGCCTGCACATCGCATCTGACTAAATCATACACCCTTGATTTAGTTGCCTGAATGTGCATAATGCACCCTCTAATGGATTGCCTCAGAAATAGGCACTGTTATTGCACTTTTCGTTCATATTTGCGTGGTTCAGGGGAATTGTGCAGTTAGTGTGTAGGCCACTTTTCTTATTAGTGTTGATGTTGTATAGGGGAAGCATGCAGTTAGTGTATACGTCACTTTTCTTATTTGCGTGGATGTGCTTCTTGGGAAGCATGCAGTCAGTGTGTAGACCACTTTTCTTATTTGCGTCAATGTGCTTCTGGGGAAGCATGCAGTTAGTGTGTAGGTCACTTCTCTTATTTGCGTCGATGCGCTTCTGGGGAATTGTGCAGTCAGTGTGTAGGTCTATTTTCTTATTTGCGTCGTTGTGCTTCTGGGGAAGCATGCAGTTAGTGTGTACGTCACTTTTCTTATTTGCGTGGATGTGCTTCTGGGGAAGCGTGCAGTTCGTGTGTAGGTCTCTTTTCTTGTTTGCGTGGATGTGCTTCTGGGGAAGCATGCAGTTAGTATTTAGGCCACTTTTCTTATTTACGTTGATGTGGTTCAGGGGAAGCATGCAGTTAGTATGTAGGTCACTTTTCTTATATGCGTCGTTGTGCTTCTGGGAAAGCATGCAGTTAGTGCAGGTCACTTTTCTTATATGCGTCGATGTGCTTCTGGGGAATTGTGCAGTTAGTTTAAGTACAGACATTTTCAGGCACGGGCGTCAATTAACATGCCCTAAACCTCTGTGGCATGGATGCATCATCAAAAAGCAATAAGGTTGACCGAAACAGACATGTTAATGCATGTTCAATTGACCAGAACAGACATGTTGATGCATGTTCGGTTTTCCGAAACAGACATGTTGATGCATGTACGGTTTTCCGAAACAGACATATTCATGCATGTTCGGTTGACCAAAACAGACTTGTTGATGCAGTGCATATTTAGTTGATGCACATTCACATACCTACAATCAGTTCACGAATGGGGCTGCCCTGAGAATTGGGCTGGCCTGGACGTAAAAGCATACGTAGGGTTGGCCTAAACCGTATATATGCACTATATATGACTGGGTAAATGATTTCCCTGCCAAAAATACCGTATATACACTGTATATATTACATTTATTACATATATATGTATGTATACATTTATTTTATATGCATTTATGTTTACATATATAATGGTGCTGGCCAACCCTAAGTATACTCCATGCGGGACCTTGTGTATTGATAACCTTTAAGACCAATGCCGCAAACACATTGTGAAGTCAACCCTGAAAATTAAAAGCGGTATCCACCATGAAACAGTCTGTCTGCGTTTGTCCACACACAGACTGCTGCTCCGACCAGCCCTCTTGCAAACCTCAAGCACGACCACAATGGAGGCTGTCTAGGAACCGGTGACAGGCATGGACGTCTATTACCGACACGTGTGTGTGGGGAGCTGGAGGCACAGGAGGTGGCGCAGGTGTGCACACGTGTGTGTGTTTGTGTGTGTGTATGTGTGTGTTTGTGTTTGTGTGTATGTTGTGTATGTGGGTAGCTGGAGGCTCAGGAGGTGGCGCAGGTGTGCACGTGTGTGTACGTGCGTGTGTGTGTATGTGTGTGTGTATGTGTGTGTTGTTTGTGTTTGTATGTTTGAAAATGGCCAATAGAGGTGCGCTGCTTATTATGTTTTGTGTGAATACCAGTTAGCTTCTCAAGCATTGCCATGCTTTTTATTAAAGCTATCCATGATCACGTGTATGCGTATGTGTGTGTACGTGTGTGTGTGAATGTGTGTGTTGTTTGTGTGTGTATGCATGACTGGGCCAAGGAGTGCTCTTGACTGACCATGTGCTAAAGTATGTGCGTTCTGTCGACCATTGCGATGCGTTCTGACGAGCATGCGTTTTAACATTAACAAGTATGCATTCTAACAAGCATGCATTCTAACGAGCATGCATTCTAACGAGCATGCATTCTAACAAGTAAGCATTCTAACAAGCATGCGTTAACATTAACAAGCATGCGTTCTAACAAGCATGCATTCTAACAAGCATGCATTCTAACGAGCATGCATTCTAACGAGCATGCGTTTTAACATTAACAAGCATGTGTTCTAACAAGCATTTGTTTTTAACATTAACAAGTATGCATTCTAACAAGCATGCGGTCTAACAAGCACAATCATGCTGCCTTCTAATGAAGATAACCATGATCAAGACATCTAGCGTGCACAATTTACCGGTTTATTTCAACATTTCAACTGAACCCAGGCGTGTCGATTCAATAATTCATGACCCTTACGAACAATTATTCAACGATCCAGCGTTTCAACTGAACCCAGGCGTGTCGATTCAATAATTCATGACCCTTACAAACAGTTATTCAAAAATCCAACGTTTCAACTGAACCCAGGCGTGTCGATTCAATAATTCATGACCCTTACAATTTATTATTCAAAGGTACTCACACGCTTGTACGAAAAAACTGCATGCCATAGCAATTTCATGTCGCACAATCAGGTTGTACATATTGGAGCTTAACATTGATGTTACAAGTCATTTCTTTGTGCTGCAAAATGCAACTGCACGTGGGTTCATGTACACACACATACACGCACATGTGCACGCACACACACATACACACACGCACAAACACACATACACACATACACACACACACACACACACACAGGTTGCATGTGGTCTGAACCTGACTGTGGCAGTGACACGAACTGGAAAAGTTTACCAAATGGGGGGCACAGGCGCAGATTCAGAGCAGACCAAGCGTGCGACATGGGAGGGCTGCACCACACCCACTCTGGTGCGTGTTCAATATTTGATAATGTATAACGTTTCAAAATTCCAGACATAAAGTGTTGGCATGTCAACCAAACTAGAGTAAAGCATGTCCTGAAAGTCTGTTTTCTGCCGGAGCTTTGATGCAAGCATGAGGGGGTTGTACCACACCCACTCTGGTGCGTTGGTCGATCATGTTCTGGAAGTCTGGTGCGTTGGTGGAGCAAGTTCTGGGGTCTGTTTTCAATCTGAGCTGTGTTGATCGAATGAGGGGTTTGTACCACACCCACTCTGGTGCGTTGGTCAAACATGTTCTGGAAGTCTGGTGCGTTGGTGGAGCAAGTTTTGGGGGTATGTTTTCAATCTGAGCTGTGTTGATCAAATGAGGGGTTTGTACCACACCCACTCTAGTGCGTTGTTCAAACATGTTCTGGAAGTCTGGTGCGTTGGTGGAGCAAGTTCTGGGGTCTGTTTTCAATCTGAGCTGTGTTGATCGAATGAGGGGTTTGTAACACACCCACTCTGGTGCGTTGGTCAAGCATTTTTTAATAGTGGGTGTGTTACCAACCCGTGTGTTGAATGTGTGTGTGTGTGTGTGTGTTTGTGTGTGTGTGTGTGTGTGTGTGTGTGTGTGTGTGTGTGTGTGTGTGTGTGTTTTACGAACCCGTATGTTGAACGTGGGTGTGGTACAAACCCGTGTGGGTGTTTAAGCAAGCATGGGAGGGATACATCAAACCCACACGGTTTTGTTTGACGAGCCATCCCTTATTCTTGTTGTCTTTATTTTTCGTCCACGTTTGGTGTTAAAGCAAGCATGCGTATGTTGGATGTGTCTGCAATCCTGACGCGCTCATGCCTGCTTTCTCCTGGTCAGCAACATGGATATCCTTTTCATGGCAATCTCCTGGTACTTTAGATGTTGAGTCGCTTCCATGTGCGTGCACGAGTCGCTTCCATGTGCGTACACGAGCTTGCAGCATGGCAGGGATACGTACGTTTTGCTTAGCCTCCTCTTTTTGAAATTCAACATTGAATGTTGGTTGCTTCAGTCTTCTCTCTTTGTGAAATGAACACAATACAGTGCGTATAATATCATGCTCTGCACAGATTAGTCTGCTGTAAGTAACATGCCTTGCGTGAATAACAGGCTCTGTGTGTGCATGTGTGTGCATGTGTGTATGTGTGTGCATGTGTGTGCATGTGTGTGCATGTGTGTGCATGTGTGTGCATGTTTGTGCATGTGTGTGCATGTGCGTGTATGTGTGTGTATGTGTGTGTAATACATATAGGGTGCGACGCAGCACTACCATGGCTATAAGCATGTTTGGGTGAGAGGATGAATAACACAGAGCAACCACAGGGGTTCTTTGCTATGTCTGTCATGACATAGCATGTGCAACAATCGTATAATTAACTAACATGTATACATAACATATGACAAAACTTTATGCCCTTATGACAGAGCAACCACAGGGGTTCTCTGAGGACCCACATGCCATCCCTATCGGTTGTCGTGCTCTTAAACATTTTGTTAACGTTGTCCAAAACTTTGAATGTGTTGTGTTTTTCTTCAACCACACACACAGGTGGGCGGTAGCCTGCATGGCGTATTTGCTGAGCAGGTGCGTAAGCGTGCTTGTGTGTGTGTGTGTGTGTGTGTGTGTGTGTGTGTGAGTGTGTGTGCGTGTATGATGCAAACACGTGTGCGTATAATTACCAGGGTTGTTCAGTTCGATTTTTTGGGAGTGAGGGTTCGATAAAGTTTGTGAAAGTTCTAGAACCCTCAAACTGTTCAAGCAGTTTGATGTGCAATTTCGAAAATGGAGGATTATGCTGGTTCCTGGGGTCATACTCGTCCAAAACATGCTTGAACTGTTTTCAGTACACAAAAAATCAAAACGTTTGACGGCCGTCTAAGGCCTTTTCCTGCATTTCTGACTACAATTTTGGACCCAACAATTCGAAAAAAAGGGCATAAAGTTCGACGAACCTGTAATAGCTCTCGAACAGCATTTTTAGGGTTCGTTAAAATGCGTGAAAGTTTGCGAACACGAACATTTGACCGAACCCCGAACTGAACAACCCTGATAATTACGTGTACAACACGGTGGTTGTTCTTCCTTCATTGACAATCCTCTGATTATCTAGTAACAAGGCACGCAACACACACACACACACACACACACACACACATACACACACACACCACACACACACACAGACACACACACACGCACACACACACATACACGCACACACACATACACGCACACACACACACACGCACTTACACAGGTGTCTTGTGGCATGCACCATGTCGCAATTATTGCGTCAGTGCTCACCCCCAAAGGTATGCCATCTGACGAAGCCAGGAGATCACGACTACTCACATGGGGTAGGGGCGCTGCGGGTCAGCTTGGGCATGAAGTGACCAAAGATGCCGGCTTTCCACAGGTTTGTGTGTGTGTGTGTGTGTGTGTGTGTGTGTGTGTGTGTGTGTGTGTGTGTGTGTGTGTGTGCGCGTGTGTGTGTGTAAGTGTGTGTGTGTATGTGTATGTGTGTGAATTTGTG
>Ga0307945_1004095_pt1 | contig 11800 bp, 13 predicted proteins | sample OrgLakmetagen228_FD_201818 | JGI IMG/M metagenome (GOLD analysis project Ga0307945, IMG submission 201818) | Saline water microbial communities from Organic Lake, Antarctica - #228 | ecosystem: Environmental > Aquatic > Non-marine Saline and Alkaline > Saline | place: Antarctica: Organic Lake...
GGGACAGTGTCATACGCTTGCGACAAATCAATGAAGGCAACATGCAATCTAGGACTGTTCCTGGGCTTCAGCTTTTTTGCAGCATGCCTAAGATGCCTCAGAATAGACAGAGGGTGCAGAGTGCTTCTGCCTGGAAAGAAGCCAAACTGCGTGTCTGGAATCTTACCCTTTTTCACACACCAATCAGTCACCAAATCTTTCAGCACGTTGGCGAAAATAAGATAAATCACCCCACTAACATCAATCATCCTATAACTACCTGGCTTCAGCACTTCCCCTTTTTTATGGATGGGGCTCAGCTTGGCGACCTTCCAGCACGCAGGCACTTTACTATCAGACAACAACACTCTGAACAGGCGTGCCATCAAAGGCACCAGCACATTCACCTGCTTGAATTTACCATCACACCTCACAGGCAAGCACGCATGCTCATTGAAAGGGATAGGGATAGCATCGAACCCTGAAGAAGCACCAACACTCAACTTCTGAAATTGACAGCAAACTACACCTTCCAACACAGATAGATCAGGAATCTCAAACTCATCTGGATCAGGAGTCCACCCAGATTGCTCGCCCTGCCTGAAAAGGACCTCAGGTGGAGGGTGATTCTTGCTACACAAAGCCGGAGACAGCAGCATGTGATCAGGCCGGCTCTTTTTATCGCCATAATTTCCAGTAAACGAGGGTTGCCCATCATCTCCAACGACACGTCCAGTTGCAATAGCCATACTCGTTGCAGCAGCCAGATCAACTAACAAGTGACCTGCCTTGTTCACACTGTTGCACACATATCTCCTAGTCTCAAGAACCTCAGGACAATCCAAAACAAAACCAGTGTGCGCGTCACTCACTTCACGGGCGTTAAAGTCACCACACAGTACGACATTAGGAGACACCTGAACAGCACCAAGCGTGTCCTCAAACAGGTCAGTAAAATGAGTTTGAACGGCACGAACAGGAAATAAATCACGACTTTGCGGGTTGATGTACGCAGCACCCACAATCACATCCTCCTCCAGCCCAAACATTTTCTTGTCACACTGCATCCAGATGCACTGCACGTTTTCACTGGTTGTAAGCACACGCACAAAATCAGAGCAGCTTGGAGCAACGAGCACAGCGATTCCATGCCCGTTCTTGCCTTCATTTCCTCTATCTAACTGAATGTTGTGCACAGTAAAGCCAGGCAAGTGCATCACTTGTTCTCGTTTCTGTAAGCACAGCAATATCGTGTAGTTTAATCATACTGCAAACATCACGTCAGAAAAAACTGCCCTCGGTTGAAGTGCGGTTGAAGCGGTTGAAATCAACCGAGGGTTTTTCAACCTGTTGTGCAATCGCTCAGCGGTTGATTTCAACCGCAACTCCGGTTGATTTCAACCGCGGTTGATTTCAACCGCTCCAGGGGTTGATTTCAACCGCAGCATGAATTAATATTGTGCAATAGAGTAATGCTTGCTATAGAGCCTTCCAGGCTCTTCTTTATGCGTTGACTGTCTATGTCTTATTATTTTTAATCATTCAAAGTATTAGCATGTCAAATGATACTGGAAATACCATATAAAAAGAAATATACTAACTACATAACTTATGTTGAACATGGCAACAAAACAAATTTGACTTGAAGTTCAATTTCCTAATTTCAAAAGTTGAGTTCTCAAGTTCACGTAACCTACTGCATAACATACTTTCAACCGCATTTCAACCGCTTCAACCGCAAATTTCAACCGTGAGGTTTTTTCTGACGCAGTGATTTTCAGCTCTGCATTAGCATCAGCAGAGCGCCCCCCTATGCCATGCACATTCCAAACCAAGAGCTTAAGCTTGTGCCCAGGCTCAGGCCGACCACCTTCCTATCCCTCGTTCTTCCCCTTCTTCCCCTTATTCCTCTCCATCCTCTCCTGCCAATCCCTATGTGCGTGTTTGATCAAGCCCCACTTCTGCATCTTCTAGATCCCCCTACTCCTCCTCCTCCTCCTCACTCCCCACATCACCACCATACGCCTCGTCGTACGGATCGTGGTGCCCGTAGGAGAGTTGAGGCACCTCCTCAGCTGAAGCACTACGGTCCTGCTGGAAAGCCCTCAGCCGCGTCATGGGGGCCTTGGGGGTTGGCGTGTCCCCAGAGTGAGCCATGCTCCGAGCGTGCTTCCTGCCAGTGCTTGCAGCAGCAGCAGCAGCAGCAGCATTGGCAGCAGCAGCAGCCGGCAGGGGGGTGCTGCTGCAGCGTGCAGCACGATCGTAGGAGCGGGAGGCTCTGCCTGGTGTGGGGTAGGGTGCAGGGTTCCCACACCAGGAGCAGCTGACTGCGAGGTATATGGAGCAGCAGCAGCAGCAGCAGAGGCAGGCTGTTGCTGTGGCTGTGGCTGTGAGGTGGTTGGGCAGCAGCAGCAGCAGCAGCAGCAGGACCGCCAGCTGTAGCTGACTGGGGAGGTGGGGGAGGAGGAGGGGGTGGGCGAGCAGCAGCAGCAGCAGCAGCAGCAGCAGGAGCAGCTGCAGCTGACTGGGGGGGTGGAGGAGAGGGGGGTGGATGTGTAGAGGAGCGAGCAGCAACAGCAGCAGCAGCAGCAGAGTGGGAGGGTGGGGTGAAGGAGGGCAACCCCGCATCAGACAGGGCCTGCTGGGCGTACAAGCCAACATGCTCCAAGCAGTGCATGCCGCTCCTGTAGTCGAACCCCTGCAGTGTGTCTGGCTGCAGGTGCTCCACGCAGGGGACACTGTGTGATGGGCCCCCTGATCGAAGACCTCCTTCACAGGTGCCCAAGAGAGGAGCAGGTTGCACCTGTCCTTGGACACGAAGGCGTGCAGCCCTGGCACCCCCAGATTCTGCACCTCCAAGCACAGCCTGTGCAGCGCCTTCTTCCCACGCATCTGCTGCAGCAGCGTGCATGACCGCCACGCTGAGTACCCACTCCCCCCCCCCGCCCTGAAGCGATTGAGCCAGGTTTGGGCAGCCTTAGCTGTGCCCATCTCCATGACCACCACTTTTCCCTTCCCCTGCATGCTCAAGCGGCCAGAATCAACACCCAGATCCTCAGCCCGAGCTAGCCCCCGCCCTGGAGGAGGAGCCAGGGCGAGATTGCCCAGCTCCTCCCTCTGCCTCTGCTGGTCTGCGGTGTACTCCAGCACAAACCTCAGTGCCAGATCACCTAGGCTAAAGGAGGGGGGAGGAGAGGGTGGAGCAGCAGCGGGAGCCTGCTGCTTGATGAGCTCCTCCAGTGCTGAGATCCTTCTCTCGAACTCCCTCTCCCTCTCCAGCGACTCCTGGTGCCCCTTCTGTAGCAGCTTGAACTCCAGCTCTATGCGCAGGAAACGCTGGAGTAGCTGGGCACTTTTGGCGCACTGGGCGCGCTGCTCATCTGGGATTTCTTTCAGGATTTCCTCCATGTTACTATTTTATCCTACTTTATTTTTTTCTTTTCACACCTGAGCTTCTCTCTCTTTTTGTACAATAGTTATACTGGTTACAATGGGGGGTGACCTTCAGCCAGGTTGTTTGGCTGATCGGCTGCTGACTGGTCTCGGCCAGCCACAAATAAATCCATGAGCTCAGAAAGAAAAAGAAAAGTCTATTGTTCTGCTGAGAAAGGAAATTATGAACAAGTTGGTTGTTGACTTGTTGCAGCAAAAAGGAATGGGCTGCTGAAAGGTCCTCAAAAAAGGTGTAAACAGAAAGGAAAAATGTTTCTTCAGCTCACAAACTCGATGGTCTTGGCAAAATAAAAGAGCATGCACCTCGTTCTGAACATGTTCATCTTCATTAGGACATTGGTCACATACGCAAAAACCATCTTCAAGCCATGCTGCTGCCTCAACTATCAACGTACCTGAGCTTTTCTCTATTTTTGTACTGAACTGGTCTCTCCTTTTTTACTGAATTGATCTATCCTTTTGTACCTAAGCTTCCTCTCCTTTTGTACTGAGCTTCTCTCTCCTTTTTTACTGAGCTTCTCTCTCCTTTGTACTGAACTGGTCTCTCCTATTTTTTACCTGAGCTTCTCTCCTTTTGTACTGAGCTTCTCTCTCCTTTTTTACTGGGCTTCTTTCCCCTTTTGTACTGAACTGGTCCCCCCTTTTGTACCTGAGCTTCTCTCCTTTTGTACTGAGCTCCTCTCTCCTTTTTTAATGATCTGGTCTTCCCTTTTGTGCCTGAGCTTTTCTCTCCTTTTGTACTGAGCTTCTCTCTTATTTTGTACTGAGCTTCTCTCTCTTTTTGTACTGGATTGGTCTCTCCTATTTTGTACCTGAGCTTCTCTCTCCTTTTGTACTGAGCTTCTCTCTTTTTGTACTGAACTGGTCTCTTCTTTTGTACTGAACTGGTCTCTCCTTTTGTACTGAGCTTCTCTCTCCTTTTATACTGAGCTTCTCTTCTTTTGTACTGATCCGGTCTCCTATTTTGCACCTGAGCTTCTCTCTCTTTTTGTACAATGGTTACACTCATTACAATGGGGGGTTACCTTCAGCCAGGTTGTTTGGCTGATCAGCTGCTGACTGGTATCGGCCAGCCACAAGTAAATCCATAAGCTCAGAAAAAAAAAAGTCTATTGTTCTGCTGAGAAAGGAAATCATGAACAAGTTGGTTGTTGACCTGTTGCAGCAAAAAGGGTTGGGCTGCTGAAAAATCCTTAAAGAAGGTGTAAACAGAAAGGAAAAATGTTTCCTCAGCTTACAAACTCGATGGTCTTGGCAAAATAAAAGAGCATGCACCTTGTTCTGAACATGTTCATCTTCACCAGGACATTGGTCATATACGCAAGAACCATCTTCAAGCCACGCTGCTGCCTCAACTTTCAACGTACCTGAGCTTCTCTCTATTTTTGTTCAGAACTGGTCTCTCCTTTTACTGAACTGATCTCTCCTTTTGTACCTGAGCTTCCTCTCCTTTTGTACTGAGCTTCTCTCTCCTTTCCTACAGAGCTTCTTTCCCCTTTTGTACTGAACTGGTCTCCCCTTTTGTACCTGAGCTTCTCTCCTTTTGTACTGAGCTCCTCTCTCCTTTTTTAATGATTTGGTCTTCCCTTTTGTGCCTGAGCTTCTCTCTCCTTTTGTACCGAGCTTCTCTCTCTTTTTGTACTGAACTGGTCTCTTCTTTTGTACTGAACTGGTCTCTCCTTTTGTACTGAGCTTCTCTCTCCTTTTATACTGAGCTTCTCTCCTTTTGTACTGATCCGGTCTCCTCTTTTTTACTGATCTGGTCTCCTATTTTGCACCTGAGCTTCTCTCTCTTTTTGTACAATGGTTACCCTCGTTACAATGGGGGGTGACCTTCAGCCAGGTTGTTTGGCTGATCGGCTGCTGACTGGTCTCGGCCAGCCACAAATAAATCCATAAGCTAAGATATAAGGATAAAGTGCTCCTTCTTCTTACGAACGTCCTTTTTGCAGCTAAAAGTGGACTCCTCTTAAAGGGTGGGAGGCAAAATTGTAAGGGAGCACACCGAGATGATGGAAAATAGGGGCATTGTTAGCGGACTGAAAGTGGTGGCAGCGTGTGTAGGTGGTGGCAGTAAAGAAATGTGTGACATGTCAGATCAATCACTGTCGATCAGAGTGCAAGACTTAGTTCATCAACTAGCATGTCACACCTAGGTGCCCCATCTACCAGACCTCGGTCGACACAGAATGTGGGGAGATGGTGGCACCACGATTCAGCAGTAGCAACAGTTAATCCATGCTCAATTTCAGTACCAGTGCAGTACCAGTGCAGTAGGTTATACAGACCAGTTTCAGTAGTCTCAAACTCGTGTTCAAACTCCAGTTGTCCCTGCGTTTCTAACTTCTTATTTATGTGTGTGCAATGTGCGTGGGTTTTGCCCTTTTGATAGGTCTTGACTATGTTTCAGTATGCGTCTATTTTGATGAACCGACGTCTACACTTTGATACGTTTTACCTACTTCTCGTGTCTTTCAGGTTAGCATTTTCCAGTTGCGTCACAGCCCTTTTTTTACTGGGTGTGTTTGTTTGTTTTGAGGTTTACCTCGTTCTCATAGGTTGAGCAGCTATTCCAGGTTGAATGCCTTTGTAATCCAAACTAAACTAAACTAAACTATGCCACGCCTAATCGGTGGCAGCGACGAATTGTGTGACAGAGCAGTTAGTTGGTGGACAGTTGAGAGTTTCAGTATGTCTTGTTCAATAAGCTGGATGTGCCAGTCTTAATGATAATTTGGGACGCCTTCGGAGCTAGAAAGGCTTCCAATTAGTAGATGTGCTGTCTCATACTTTGCAGTGACGGTAATATGACCTGACAAGCAGTAACGGAAGTAATATGCCCACGCCGCTAGTGTTTACCCCCAGCACGCATCACAACACATTCTCTCTTTCTTGGAGGAGGGGCACGTATCGTGATTACAGTATTCACCACTACTAAGCATTTTCTACTGTTGTTAAAAAGAAAAATTCCATGTTATATGAATTGATACAAGAGGTGAGACAAAAAATCAGGGGTGGTAATTTGAATATGCTGATGCTTTTGTTTCTGGTGACAAAGTGTCCACTCCAATGAAGCAAAAAACGATGAGTGTGACTTCGAAGTTTATGATGACGCTACCAGCTCATGCCACCTGAGCTCTCCTCTGAAGTCTCGCTCTCATAATCGCGTCCTGTAGGGCGCAATGCGTGTGAGCGTGTGTGTGTATATGTGTGTGTTTTGGACCAATATATGTATGTGTGAGCGCGCAAACGTCTCTAACTTACATGCACGAGTGCGCACAATTGTATAAGTGCATGCGCCAACTAAGAGTCCTCAATAATTCAAACATCTTGTGTTGCCATAATAACTTCCTAAATCATTCTTAAAAATGGGCCCAAATTACCTGATGCACGTGCGTTTTGGCGGACCCCAAACAGCTTTTTCACACGCAATGACTCATTGTCACTGATTTCCTCATCCTTTTTTGAGGCTCCACGTTCCTTTTCCTGCTTGTACGACTCACTTGGAAAGGACGCAAAGGTGCGATTGACGACCCGAAATGCCTGCATGGCAGAGTCAACGCACAATCAATTTCAGAATATAGAGCAGGCAATAACAAAATTGAGAACGTCTTTGCAAGACTCAATTCGCTAGTGGTCTGTTGTCAGGCTCCTGATGTATCACAAATTTATACATGTACAATAATGTGAGTACTTTGCAATTGCACACACTCACACTCACATAAACACACACACGCGTGCACACTCATATTCTTTAAGTCAAAGGAACTGCTGTAGGACCTGGACACATAAAACATATAAGCTTGCGGTTGCACACATGCACAGGCACACATGCACACACATTGTTCAAGTCAAAGGCACTGCTGTAAGACCTGGACACATAAAACGTATAAGCTTGCGGTTGCACACATGCACAGACACACATGCGTATACACATGCGTACACATTATATAAGTCAAAGGCACTGCTGTAAGACCTGGACATGTATAAGCTTGCCACCGCACACAATCAAACACGCACAGACACACACAAACACACATGCGTACACACATGCGCACACTCACATTCTTCAAGTCGGAGGCACTGCTGTACGCCGTTCAAAAGCACAACTGCAAGACCTGGGCTAAAATTAACTTGCAATTGCACACAGTTAAATACACACAGGCACACACACATGAGCACACTCACATTTCTCAATTCGGAGGCACCGCTGTACGGCCTGCACCAGCTGCATCCAGCTTTGCAGAGCAGTGCAAACATCTTGCAGGGGCTGACAAGGCATTTGCGTCCAAACAAGTGGCCATGTATCTTTTCTAGGTCCTGTGTGTGCATAGAGCGTGTGCAGTGTGCATGCATGCGTATGTGTGTTTGTGCACGCGTGTCCTGAGTGTGCAGCAGCTCATAAATTGTACATTCAGGAGAGGATGAAACATACATACCGAGAGGTTAAACACTTAGGGGGGGGATGAAACATATAGGAGAGGATGAAAAATACACAAATCACTTTCCACGAACAAACAAATCAACAGGTCGAGGTACAGAAGCCACGGGATTTGTGTGTGTGTGTGTGTGTTTCATAGAGCAGGGTTTGAAGTTCATGACATCATGAACCATAGCCAATCAAAATTATGGAACAGGGTTAACAGAATTGTCAGCTCATGACATCATATGATAATATGGAAGAGGTTAAACAGTTCATGGCATCATGACACACAGCCAAACAAATATACTACAAGCTCATTAAATCATGATAATATGGAACAGGGTGAACAATTCATGACATCATGACACACAGCCAAACAAAAATACTACAGCTCATGACATCATGACGCAGGGTTAACAGTTTATGGCATCATGACATCATGGCATCATGACACACAGCCAAACAAAAATACTACAGCTCATGACATCATGACGCAGGGTTTACAGTTTATGGCATCATAACATATTACCTTGGCATTATGACACACAGCCAAACAAAAACACTACAGTTCATGACATCATGACGCAGGGTGAACAGTTTATGGCATCATGACATCATGACGCAGGGTTAACAGTTTATGGCATCATAACGTATTATCATGGCATCATGAACCACAGCCAAACAAAAATACTACAGTTCATGACATCATGACGCAGGGTTTACACTTAATGGCATCATAACATATCATCATGACATCATGACGCACAGCCAAACAAGCACGCTACTACTTCATTGCCCGTAAACACTCACATAAACCGTGGGAAGGCTGCGCTCCTTAAAGTTGGCTTTGTGCATAATCATCGAGTACAGGAGTGCCATGTTGCGGGCAAGTGGTTTGATTGGGAATCCCCCTCCCGTACAGGCAGGCAGGTTTGATGCCTGGATAGTGTGAAAGTTGAAGTGAGTGTGTGAGTGTGATGCACAGAAGGGCGGATTTGTGGGGAGCCTTATTTGATAGAGGCAGGCAGGTTTGTTGGCTGGATAGTGTGAGAGTTGAAGTGTGTGTGTGTGTGTGTGAGTGTGATGCACAGAAGGGCGGATTTGTGGGGGGCCTTATTTGATAGAGGCAGGCAGGTTTGATGCCTGGATAGTGTGAGAGTTGAAGTGTGTGTGTGTGTGAGTGTGATGCACAGAAGGGCGGATTCGTGGAGGGCCTTCTTTGATAGAGGCAGGCAGGTTTGATGCCGGGGTGAGTACAAAAGAATGTGTGCTTGTGTGTGTAAGTGTGTGTGTGTGTATGCCTGTGTGTGTATATATCTGCGTGCGTGTGTGTGTTTGTGCTGTGTGTAGCCATATTTTTGTGATGCGTGTGTGTGTGTGTGTGTGTGTGTGTGTGTGTGTGTGTGCGTGTGTGTGTGCGTGTGTGTGTGTGTGGTTGTGCCAGGGTTGTTCGGTATGGGGTTTGTGATACAGAGCAAGGCATTTTAAAACCAAACGAGCGAGGCCAGATGTCAGTCGGCCAAATGCAGATGCAAGTGATGCTATGGCTAAGATCAAACGGAGGTAGTGTGAATAAAGGTGTGAGTAAAGGTGTGAATGAAGGTGTGAATAATGGTGTGAATACAGGTATGAATAAAGGTATGAATACAGGTGTGAGTGTGTATGTATTGGTGTGGGTGAGTGCAAAGACAATCACACATCAACAAATACACACCTGAGGCCTCAAAGAATTGCGACAGCATCTCTTGAGCATGTGCCCACACATTTGCACACTCATGTGCAAAAACAATCACATTTAAACCGCAGTTGAGGCTTCAAAGGCTTTGCGTGCTTGGCACCCCTCATGCACGTGCACGCACATTTACAATCACAAACGTGCAGACACTCGCACAAACACACACACCTGAGGCTGCAAAGGCTTTGCGTGCTTGGCATCCCTTGAGTACGCATACCAGAAATACTTGTGCTCGTTTTCAGACCACCGCATGCGGAAATGCCATTGGTGCTGCACACACAAAGCATGCAGCGTCGTTGTTCATTCATTCATCATTTTTCATTCATCGTTTTTCATTTTCCATTCAGGAGGGTGCAGGAAGCAAAACTTTTGGACGACACGTGTCAAATCGATTAAAAATTATATATTCGGAATCCTGACGTCGAGAGCTATCAATTGGTATATATATATGAGCCAAACCCGGGAGGGAAGGGGTGGGGTGGTCCCCCGATGTGGTTATAGTTTTTTTGGGGGGGGTCTCCAGTTTTTTTCTGGGCCACTCCCACGGAATTTTAAACATATCATCGGAATCCCCAGCTCAAGCCCAGTTGGTTGCCACCCTTTTTGAGCAAACTGGGTAAAAGGGGGGGATCTGTGGACATGTTTTAAAGTTCAGAGGCACAAGTGCTCCGGTGCAGGCCGCGGGGTGAGTCAAGCCAATGGAGCAGCAATTCACTCCAAACTTGCAGGATTGTGCCAGCATGAGATAGTCAGTGGAACTCTGAAAAAAGGAAGCAATGTGGAGTTGTGCAAGCCAGTTATAGGTGCCTGGTGAGTCATGTGGGCATGGGCGTCCGCATTTCAGTTTTTGCCCCATAACTCTGCGGCACTATGGTTTCAGGTATTGATGAGTATGCAGATGGATGCAGAAATGAAAAAAAGGAGCAGAATGGTACCCTTTTTGTCTAGTGGGAGCATTGAAAGGGGGGTTGGGGGGGGGGGGTCCCTCAGGGATGTCCACCCCAACAAAAAAAACACTCATGTTCCATTCATCATTTTTCGAGTGTGCATTGAGCACCATGTGCAAAATAAATGCACTACCGTGTGCAATCATGACCAATGTGTGCATCGACCACCGTACGCAAAATAAATAGGGTTGGCCAGAATTATGATATATACAATATACGGTGTGTATATACGGTATTTCTGGCAGGGACTTCACCAAATTTACGGTCAAACACGGTGTATGTATACGGTTCCCGCCAAGCCTAAAAGTAAACGCCTCCTGTGCTGCACACACGGCATGCAACGATTAGGTGCGTGTTCAGTACAGGAAAGTTCTGCACACACGGCATGCAACGTTTTGGTGCGTGTTCAGTACAAGAAAGTGCTGCACACACAGCATGCAATGATTAGGTGCGTGTTCAGTACAAGAAAGTGCTGCACACACGGCATGCAACGTTTTGGTGCGTGTTCAGTACAAGAAAGTGCTGCACACACGGCATGCAACGATTAGGTGCGTGTTCAGTACAAGAAAGTGCTGCACACACAGCATGCAACGATTAGGTGCGTGTTCAGTACAAGAAAGTGCTGCACACACGGCATGCAACGATTAGGTGCGTGTTCAGTACAAGAGAGTGCTGCACACACAGCATGCAACGTTTTGGTGCGTGTTCAGTACAAGAAAGTGATGCACACACGGCATGCAACGTTTTGGTGCGTGTTCAGTACAAGAAAGTGCGCACATGTGACAGAGTGAGGGGACACGTCTTCTTTCTTTGTTCGAGTCTTTTTGTCTGCTTTGACGAGGGAGCTCTTGATGAGGGAGCTCAGCTCTCACGGCCTTAAATTTGCCAGAACGGCCTCCTTTTCCTGAGCAGGGAGGAGTGGTAATTGCTGCTTGCTCGCTACCCCCACTTAGTACCTCAGATACTTAGGGTTGGCCAGAAATGTATATATTGGTTCTATTCCGGCTCGTATCCACCGAACTGCTGGAGGGGGAATTTTACACTTGTGCCCAATACCAAGGGGCAGGGAAAACAGACACACTGGAACCACACAAGACAGGAAGGAACAGGCCAAGGGCAGCAAGTTGCTGAAGTCAAGGAAAGCAATGGCTTATAACTAAGCTACCAACTATCTAAGGCACAAGCATAAAAAGGATGGTTAGCACAGCGCAAGCTGTGCTAAGAGAGTACTAACTAACGTTCGGTTGTACTCGCCTCCAAGAA
>Ga0307945_1004096_pt1 | contig 11798 bp, 12 predicted proteins | sample OrgLakmetagen228_FD_201818 | JGI IMG/M metagenome (GOLD analysis project Ga0307945, IMG submission 201818) | Saline water microbial communities from Organic Lake, Antarctica - #228 | ecosystem: Environmental > Aquatic > Non-marine Saline and Alkaline > Saline | place: Antarctica: Organic Lake...
AACATCATCCAATGTCCCCTTTAAGACCAAATGTATCATTATGAAATACAGAACAGGCACCCTATATAATCAAAAACATGCGGTATTGTTCAAACTCTCAACAAGTCAAACTTGCCCCCTCTGCCCATACGTAGACAGCGCCCTGCACATTCTTTCTGGGTGCCAACACACACAAATAAGGAACATGATCACAGAAAGACACAACTTAGCATGCCGCATGATCTTCAAGGCTATCAGTAAAACAGGCTCCTTAGGATCATGCATTGCCTCCATAAATATAGGCAGCAACGAACGGATGACCATGCAAAATCTCCAGATTCCTGAAACAGCTGAAAGTATAATTGTTCCAAAATGGCTCTTCCCACCCCGCTTTTCAGATAAAGACAGATTTACCTGCAGCCGCCCAGATTTTGTGCTGGTTACTCCCATCGCTGCAAAAACACAAAAACAACAAACTGATGTAGGGGGGTGGGTTCTTCGGAGTGGCAGGGGGCAATTGAGGGAGACTGGGAGCAACTCAGCAGCACCGCCAGCCACTAGCACAGCCACCAACCCCAGACAGCACCGACCTAAAGACCTCAACAGAAATCGGCACGACATCTACCTCGTCGAGATTAAGTACTGTGAGGACACCAGACCTCAGAACCAGCTGAACGCCGCAAAAGAACAGCACAAAGATCTCTGCAACATTCTCCAAGGAGCCTCCGTTACTCTCCACGTAATCCTTTTGGGTGTGGGTGGCACCATCTACAACACTCACACTCTGAAGCCTTTCAATAAACTGGGTCTTGATTCTCAAAGAGGTAAGAAGCTTGCCTCCAAGCTCCATGTGCACTCTGTGAACTTTGCTGCTAAACTTGTCCATACCAGACGTGCCCTTTCCAGTACTACCTACTATTATCAATTCTCATCAGGAGCCGGTTTCAGGCCAAGCTTGTAACCTTCTTGATCCCCATTGATTTTCTCTTTCCTTTTCGCGGTGGAGGAGCTTTACGGTACTCGGTACCAAAGTGGATCATTTTCCTTTATTGATGTGGGTAGTGACTTTCACTTCCTGCGTAGTTTTTTTTCCTTCTAGTAAACAGAGTGGCAATCCACAACGAATGTGTCCTAGTAAAGATCGCGGATATTTGGGTAGACTTCCCAGCGTGCAGGATAAGACCAGTGAACAAAAAGTGTGTGCAGAAAGCAAAAGGCTTGGATGCAGAGAACTGCAAAAGGACCATGTCAATGCAAAACACATACTTTGCTGATATATTCTTCCTTGGTCCAGAGATCAGGGTAGTATTTGCCAACATTTGGAGTCTGATGCTTGGCTCAGACAATACTGTGATCCAATTCATTGTTGTCTGTCTTTTGTATCATTGTCAAGTAATTGGCAGGCAACTCTCAATTTTTTAGGCGGCTTGGGTGGGCACAATCAAATTTAGATTGTAATTTGCCTCAAGAAAGGGATATCCAGTTACCAATGCAACATTTACAACTACTGCGTCTTTAATATAGGGTTAGAGAGATCCGCATAGCGGTATCCTTAAAACGTCCTTTGCTGTTAAAATGTGATTTCTGAACGTTGTTACATCAACAAGAAAAAGGGGCTCATAAATTTGCGTTTAACATTCACAGATTTTGTTGGCAATAATGAAGGTGACCATCAACAAAGATTACTACAAGGACAGAAGCTTGCAATATCTATTTTGTGGTTGGTGCAGTGAGTTAGACTGCTGTCTAAGGAAAAGAAAAAGGATGCATCTATTTTAAACACTATCTGCATTATTTAGGGGAGGATGTTGTTTTGTGCCCTGCACCACCTAACGGATGCAGAGCCTCATTGCAATGACTAATGTTGTTTGGCTGGGTGTAGCCTGTCACGCCCAATTGCTGGCTGTGACGATTCGTGTGATTTGGTTAGTTGGTTTTTCAGTTGAGGTTGTTTTGCCTCGTCTCGTGCAATAAGCTGGCAAAGCCAGTTTATTGAAGATAGCATTTTCTGGTTTTGATATTGCGGTATTCAATTAGCTCAGTAAACTACACAATGCTTAGTCAGATGGTTGAGTAAACTTCCCAGCCCTGGGGGGGAGAGGCGCAGCAGCCGACTACTGTGTGTGTGGTATAGTATACATCAGTGTGTCAAGTATGTCGGATTTGAGAAACAGCAGAGAAAGAGAGAGAGTATCAGGAGAATTGCAGTCTGTAGTGCAGTTCCCAGCCTTTGCTCGAGAGAGACTCGACCCTGGCTTAAAACCATTCTTCAATAAAGTAGATTGTTGTGCTGAGTCTTATACTTTGCAGTGACTGATTTGTTATGACAAGCCAGCATGAGCATAAAAGAACATTTTTCCAGTTTAGACTGTGTCTGTGCTGAGTGGGCAGTGTGAGCGCATATGTTTTTACTTGGTTTCAGTAATATCGATCTGAAATGCATCTCTTGGCGTAAGTTGGCAACAAAGGAAAGAATGTGCACAGCTACGACTCAACAGAGAAAATGAAAAAATGTCCAGAGCCAACAAACACATGAATTCCACTATGCTAGCAAGCCTGCAAACTTCCACTGAGTAGCTCCATTATTACAAATGGTTGCGCTGCTCTGCTTCATATGCGCAAGCTTGTAGTGCAGGGATCCATGCATTTCCTGGTTGGGAAATTGTTCACCTATTTGTCGGTTAGTACTGACTAACAACACAGCCATCACTACTCCAGTCTGCCCTCATACAGCGCATCATACTGTTCAGCATGGTCAAAGAATGCTTGCACGAGTGAACGAGCGGCTGCACTTGCTTTCTCACTGCTGTGCTGAGTCTGAAGAACAAGAGCCTGGATGTCCAGCAGCTGTCTTAGCATCATGGCATGATGGTTGCAGTGCGATTGAAAGCCCGACAAAGGCCCCTGCAAGGTATCATCCAAAAAAGGAGGCGTGTTCACAGGATTGAACACTCCGTGGTGTAACATGTATGTGTGTGTGTGCGTGCGTGTGTGTGTGCGTGCGTGTGTGTGTGTGTGCGTGTGTGTGTGTGTGTGTGTGTGTGTGTGTGTGTGTGTGCGTGCGTGCGTGCATGCGTGTGTGTGTGTGTGTGTTTGTGTGTGTGTGTGTTTGTGTGTGCGTGTGTGTGTGTGCATGGATATGTATCACGTAAAGAACAGAATTGGCATCTATCGGATCATCCTTTTAGCAACGTTTCACGTTTCACATATCTAGTATAATGTTGCACATCTCAACGTTGATACACAACAGTATCGAGTATGCATGCGTCTGACTACCGGAATTACTGTCTGGTCGAATCACGCACTGCCGGGTAACGACAAGCCAATCAGTACCTGGTAGCAACAATCACTGACAAGCCGATCCCTATTAGCCATGGGGAATCGTTACCAAGCAAACCCACATCTTCTTAAAGGCCTTCATAACTTGCTCTAAAAGGGGAAGGAAGAAACATACGGCAAGCTTGCCTAAGGCAAAAGAAAAGATAAGAAACCAGGCTTAGGCTAGAGCAAGCTGTGAGGATCAAGAAGATTAAGAAAGCTTGCCTAAGGGGGAAAAAAAGAAAAGAAACCAGGCTTGGGCTAGAGCAAGCTGTGAGGACCAAGATGATAACGGATTGACTAAAAGCAAGAGTGACACCACTTTTGCCGCACTACTGCACAAATGGAGTTCATGTGTTCTGAGCTCAGCAGTTTCCAGACTACACACACACTGGAAGTCAAGCAAGTACCACTCATATATGTTAAAACAGCTTACCTGCCCCCCAAAGCCACAAGCACCCATCATTTGCTCCTCGTGTTGGAAGTGGGACTCAAGCACTTCGTAGGCACCTCGGATGCTGGATACGTCCGTCTGCCTGAGCAAGGCCTTCAGAGCCTAAATTAAAGAAGAGAAACAGGGAAGGAAATTGTATCAATTTTCCTTTCACAATGCAATAAGCAGGGCAGAATGCAGAGCTTGAAGAAAGCCCTTAGCTTAACGTTCAAACAGGATTAGAGGTTCCTCCGCATGCAAGCATAAATGGAACTATAAAAGGTGCAAATGATCCTTTTAATCAAGCTATTACGCGGCATGGATCGTAAGCATATTAGCAACAGCCAGCGGCTTGTGTGGCTGTTCTTTTGTGTGCACTCCCAAACCCAAAGCTCAGCAACTTGCCCCAAATCTCAACATTTTTCTGCACGTGTGTGCATTACACGAAGCTTGCAAACACCTCAACCCGTTCCGTTTACTTTCCACACCTGTGTGCATTCCTCGTGCTCTGCATCCATGGCGTCGTGTCCAACAGAACGGGGAGCCTGAAGACTGCTACTGGTGTGAGGTGCATCAGGCACACACGCTCCATTATTTTTGCTGCATGTGCTGCAGCTCGATGCACCAGGGGCTCCCTCTGTCAGATCTACAGGCGCTGCTTTCTGGACAACAGCGCATTGCTTCCAGAGCCACTGCTCCACCCACCTGCTTGCAAAAGGATGGTTCAGCAATGCAGTGATTACGACATTATCAAAGTTTGTAACAGCAAAAGGGAGCAGAAAGAGTTGTCAAGGCTTGAGTGTCATCAGCTAGTCCGCAAACTCAAACGCTTGACAGTTCTGAAGCATGGCAGGCGATCCTCCCATTTCCGCACACTCTGTATCACGCACTCTCGCATGTCTGGACATTGCCCATTTGGATGGGTGCAACACGTAAAAAAGCTACGCACAGCTGTCAGTGATCTGACATTTTCTGTAGTTTGATGCGTGGGCAAGGCTAAAGCCGTATCATTATCTTGTGTCAACCCAAAGCCTCTTAAAGATCCTTATAAATGATCAAGTGAAAACATGTCAAACGAATGCATACATATATGTATGCGATCCCGGCCAACCTGACGATTGCGGAGATCAGGAGGCTTACAGCTCAAAACTAAGTTTGCGTCTAAGGTTTAGTGAGTTGCAGCTTAACTGCTCTTTGAATTAGCTGTGCCCAAAAGACAAAAATTGCACTTGAGTGATTTAAACAAACGCATGTTCACCTGTGCGCCTGAGGTCCATGCTGCAGGTACGAGGGGGTGGCACTTTTCACAACTCCCGCATCCTGCTGAAGAATAGTGAAGCCACTGCATCCCAGCTGGCCGGCGCGTGGCTGAAGCAGGCTGTAAGAGTTCACGCTGGCATCCATCTGCAGTCTTTGTCCGAAGGACAGAGCGGCTGCGCGGGCTATGTTGGGATTTTGGTCCACACTGACGTTGAGAAACGCTACACGCGGGAAAAGGCTGCCACCTTGTTTAGCCCAAGCCTCCATTTGAGCTGTGCAAGGTGGGCAACCTGCAGGGCAATAAAGGACGGGCCAAACAGATTTCATTCAAGTCAAGCTAATTGTGACATGATCGTTAATCGATCGCGGCATGCAGCAGCTCCATAATTGCTGCGCCCTCATATCCAGCATGGCAAACAGATTGAGGAGCACTGCCAGCTGTGGATGTGTCAGTGTCAAGGGAGCATGTGCATGGGGAAGAGGAGGATGAAGAGCATGGGGTTCCAGGAGACGAAGAGAACGGCTGTTGGTAGACCTCCTGGTCGTCTCTTGCTTGCAGGACACCCATCGTTAGTTCTGTAGCAGTCGTCTTACCTCCTCAAGTAGCGCAATATAAGTTCATCACGTATAGGTCGGCATCGATAGTTGCCAGAAGCTCGTGCAGGGTTGTGCGTGTGAACTCGTCGTTGTTAGGCATAGGTGAGGGGAATGTAATGAGGGGGAAGTTTTGAAATTTGGGCAGGGAAGAAGAGCCCGTCATTATGAAGGTTCGTAATATAATAATGAACTCAAATTAATAATGATTAACTCCGTCGATCAGTCGAACAGAGTTTCAAATAAGGACAGTGTACCAATTGTACCCCGAGTCATTCATTGTGGAACTCTATTATTCTCATAAGTAAAATATGATGCGCATAGTTTACGGTGCCTTGTTATGCTGCCTGTCGGCCCTGCTGGTGCCCGGTCCACTCGCATTCTTATCGGCAGCTCTTGACCAAAACTACGGCAGGTAGTAATATTACACGATAATTGTGTGTAAAGCAGAAGAGGAAGAGGTTTCGTTTATTGGGTGCGCATGCCAAATTTGATGTACATAAACTACTCTGCTATTATTAGCACATACGCGCAAGCATGGTTGTCTGTTTGTCAAAATGCCACATCTGTATAATTACCATGCAATAGAGATACCTGCATGCATTACAAAATTCAGTGCTGTCAGGGAGTTGAGCGGCTTGTTCCAGGCTGGTCACAAAGTCGGTCACAAAGGCTGGTCAAATGTCGTCGACTACTCCTGTGACACTACAGTTACATAGCTCCTGGGCTGATCGTTTTCCTCGTGGTTTCCTGGCCCCTCCTTTCCTATTTCCAGCACGCACATGATGATGGAGAAGAATTTGCTTCAGCGCAACAAGATGGTAGGCAACAAAGTGTGGTCAAAACCAGGCAAAGGTTATGTTGTGCTGCATGCATATGTGTTGGTCACTACGTAGTGATGAGTGATTGTACTGCGTAATGTCCTGTACTACTGAGTTGCAACTGGATTGCGTAGCTGCTGATGGTGTACCACATATAAGAGGCAACATGAATGCGTGTAGCGCTTTGCAAACTGTTGAGGTATATATCGGAGGTCTTACACACCATTGGCAATCCAACGCGTTTGCTTACCAATGGTGTGTAAGACTTCCGTTACATACCTCAGCACAAACAAAGCTCCCTTTCACACTGCACTCATCAGAGCGAATGTAACTTTTCATAGTTTCATCATACAGCCCAGAGATGAGCAGGTACTCCAATCATCACACTGCCATGCTGTATATGCTCCTTGTTGTATGATCAGTTATATTCTACCTCAAAATGTCTGGCCTCTAATAAATTGAGGATTTATATTGTGGCTACCGTGGTATTTGGTTTATACATTTACTCTGCCTGCAGCTGCATAAGTTTTCATACCACACGTCAAAAGTTCAAACCTAGTAGGTTGAGGGTCAAAATTGCAACTGTGGGTTTATTCAACTATTCTGCCTGCAGCTGCAAAAGTTTTCATACCGCACGTCAAATTTGGCGGTTTGCTCATTATTACCAAGGATGAAGTAGTCTCCCTCCTCCCCTCCCTATTTGTGATGCAGGCAGAAACAGAAAAGGAAAAGAAAGGAAAGAAAAGAATAGAAGACTACGCAGGCAGCAAAACACTCCCTGCATCAATTAAGGAAAAGGAGACACATTAGCCGAAGTGCCGTGAGTCTTTCCTACCAAAGTGATGCAGGCAACAAACAGGAATGGGAAGCAGCAAGGTTGTTGTGCGGCTACAGCAGGCTGCTAGCAAGCATATTCTCTGTTTTGATTTCGTCACATGTACATTCTTTATTCGATTGTTGTCACATGTTTTGGTACACAACATGCACGTGACGCAGGAGGGCAGCAAAGCAGCACTGCAGCAATCAACTCGCCCAGCATGGTCAGCACGACAAGTCCTCTTCGGGGCTTGATTCAGGCAAGCAGCAGATGCGCCAAACAAGCCATCCACGCCAGCTTCACACAGATGACTGGGAGCACAAACAGGAACTTGCACTGGGCCTTGTTTGTCCTTGCGTGCTTGAATGTGCTATGGCTGCTGCTGCCTGCTTGCGCACACGACTGGAAAACACAGCTGTATTGGGCATCGACAGGTATGGAGTTGGAGCGAACAAGATAATAGGAGCTTCAAATTTATTCCTGGAGTTAGAACACAAAAATGGAGGTGCTTCAAATGCACTTCTGAAAGAAAATAGAGAAAACTACGCAAGCAGTGAAAAGCACTCCCTACATGAATGAAGTAAAATAACATGATGTGTTGACAAGGTACCCTAAATTTAATCTACTATTGGTGGAGGAGTTTTACGGTACCCGGTACCAAAGTGGCTCCTTTTCCTGAATTCATTTGGTGAGGAAACACTCTTTTTCACTGCCTGCATAGGTTTTTCCTCTTTCTCTATTGATCGGGATCAGAAGTTGGCATGCTTGGTCTAAACCGGCTTTTGGTGAGAGTTAGTAATGCTGCTGGCAACGGCACGTCTGTATGTTTTTATTTACTTACCACAGATGGTGCTGTGATCCGGCCCTCCGGCCCGACGATTTAAATGAAACAGGGGACAATGTCATGAGCATATGTCTAAAACCTCTGCCTCTAGGTCCCAGACTGATGTCGTACGTAAACTGAGTTGATTCTTCCGTACACCGTTTTGCAATAGCTGTCCGCATTGTGACGTGACATTGAGTGTCTTTACAGTGTCCACCAACCAGGGATTCATTTTTATTGGCAACGAAAGGATTGCTACAAAATACCCAGAAAAGTTTATTCGTTTAATGAAAACAAAAGGATAAAAGAAGTACTACAACACATCCAGCAAAATTGTTCAGAGGAGACATGGACAAAATATTATTAGCCCCACGCACTTGTGCACTTGAACCAGTCCCATTTTTGCACATGACCCAGCCCCACTTGTGCACTTGAACCAGTCCCATTTGTGCGCATGACCCAGCTCTACTTGTGCACGTGAACCAGTCCCATTTGTGCGCATGACCCAGTCCCACTTGTGCACGTGAACCAGTCCCATTTTTGCACATGACCCAGTCTCACTTGTGCACATGAACCAGTCCCATTTTTGCACATGACCCAGCCCCACTTGTGCACGTGAACCAGTCCCATCTGTACGCATGACCCAGTCCCACTTGTGGACGTGAACCATTCCCATTTATGCACATCACCCAGTCCCACTGGGGCACACAAACTAGTCCCACTTGACATATCATGTACACGCAGATAACAGTAGTGGCACATCACCTCTTGGGCCTTTTGGACTATTCCTGTACGGTATTGGCGTGATTTCTGCCTGGCCAGCCATGATGAATCTTGCCCTTGTTTTGATTCCAGTTGAGTGTCAGAGAAACACAGCACAATCTGAACCCAAACTGTTAGTCTGTGCATACAATGAGCTCTCTTTAAAAGTACAACAGACCTCTTAAGGGTAAGATGATATATCATTTGTGTTGTATTTCTTCTGATTGCACTAAGATGCTATTGCAGCTGAAATTCCCTGTCCTCCCATCCCTCTATCTCTCTCTCTCTCTCTCTCTCTCTCTCTCTCTCTCTCACACACACACACACACACACACGTGTGACGATCTGCCTGCCTGCATGTCTGTTATGGTCATTAATGCTGAGTGCATCCATTTCCCATGGCAGCTGTGTGTCACCTGCTTCCTCCCATTGCTAAGCAGGTAGACAGGCAAGCAGCATGGACCCGTGCCTTGCTGGGGGTGGGGTATGAGGAGGCTGTGCTGTACTGTCATCAAGTCACCGGCATATCTGCTTTTGCATGGATCAGTGTGCATGGTGAGTGGCAACAAAAATGAAGAAAATACGCAGGCAGTGAAAAATCACTCGCCACATTAATTAAGGAAATGGAGTCACTTTGGTACTGGGTACTTTAAAACCCCTCCACCAAAACGCCCTTGTAACAACTTTGGTAAGGCTCAGGGATATGCAAAGAGGGTGGGAAGCTGACATATTTGCCTTTACGTGCATCGGTTTGTAGTGTACAGATGAAGTTTAATCAGCAGCTTTCGATTGATAATGCTCACGGAAATTTTAAAAGAGGGGGAGGGCCGGCAATTCTGCCTTCAGTGTGTCAGTGTGCAATAAATAGGAATGCCTGACTAGGGCCGGCATATTTGTCTTCAGTGTGTCAGTGTGCAATAAATAGGAATGCCTGACTAGGGCCGGCATATTTGTCTTTAGTGTGTCAGTGTGCAATAAATAGGAATGCCTGACTAGGGCCGGCATATTTGTCTTTAGTGTGTCAGTGTGCAATAAAATAGAATGCCTGAATAGGCTGGCAATTCTGCCTTCAGTGTGTCAGTGTGCAATAAATAGAAATGCCTGATTAGTAGCCTTAGATCATTGAGGCTTACATAAGGTGATTGCAGGAATATGATGGAAATAGGAATCATAACAAACAGCCTTAAGCATTAGGACTTGCAGAACAACGAGAAGAGCAGGAAGCCTAGCAAACAGCTTTAAATTACCAAGGCTCAAGCATATGTGAGGAGAGGGAGGGAAAGCTCCGCAGGCAATGAAATTTCCCACTCTGGGGGCCTTTGGAGGGTTGGGGTGCAGAAGTGCGACCTTAAGATAAGCAGGGGTCAAGCAAGGACATCGAAGAGGGCGTAAAAAACACTGATGCACAATGTAATGTATGTGTTATGCCTATGGCTCAGCGGCCTCAAAATAGATGAACACAGTGTTATTTGGTGCGTTATGCCTATGGCTCAGCGGCCTCAAAAAAGATGAACACAGTGTTATTTGGTGCGTTATGCCTATGGCTCAACAGCCTCAAAATAGATGAACACAAAGTAAGTGGTGTGTTATGCCTGTGACTCAACAGCCTCAAAATTGATGAACACAGTGTAATGGTGCATTATGCCTATGACTCAACAGCCTCAAAATAGATGAACACAATGTAAATGGTGCGTTATGCCTGTGGCTCAACAGCCTCAAAATAGATGAACACGGTGTTATTTGGTGCGTTATGCCTGGCTCAACAGCCTCAGAATAGATGGAAGACAGTCTGACTGACAAACCAAAGCTAACCTGTCATCACAAAATCTTTCAACAGTATGATGATGTGCGCGTCTAGTGCAAGGTGGTGGTGCAACTTTTTCCGCGCAACTTCCTGATGAAAAGAGAGGAAAAACTACGCAAGCAGTGAAAGCCACTCCTCACATTAATTAAGGAATAGGAGCCACTTTGGTACCGAGTACCGTAAAGATCCTCCACCGCGAAAAAGAAAGGAAAAATCAACCGGGATCAGGAGGGAAGCAGGCTTGGCCTGCTGAAACCGGCTCCTGATGAGAATTGATAACAGTACTGGAAAGGGCACGTCTAGTATGGACAAGTTTGGCAGCGTAATTGACAGAATGAACATGAAGCTTGGAAGCATGTTTCTTAACTTTCTGAGAATCAAGACCCAGTTCCTTGAAAGGCTTCAGAGGGTGAGTTTTGTAGATGGTGCCGCCCACACCCACAAGGACGATGTGGGGAGTAACAGAGGCTCCTTGGAGAATGTTGCAGAGGTCTTTGTGCTGTTCCTTTGCGGCGTTCAGCTGATGTCTGGTGTCCTTACCAGATGAGCACTGAACACTTCTTTGGTAGTGGCAGGTTACATTTGACTCCTACTAGAGCATGCAATGGTTACCTTTCACATCATCAGTAATGTGCGCTGGTGTTCTGCTGTCTGTACGTCTTTGTTTGCTGATGATCCCAAATAAATGCAGGTACTCTGTGTGTGATCCCTGTAGATGCAGGTTCTCTGTGTGTTATCCCTGTAGATGCAGGTTCTCTGTGTGTGATCCCTGTCGATGCAGGTTCTCTGTGTGTGCTCCCTAGAGATGCAGGTACTCTGTGTGCAATTAAACGCTCTGAACTCAGGTGTTCTGTGTGCAATCCCCATGGCCATGATCTCTGGCCGCACACTTGTACAACAAATTAAACACTCTGAACTCAGTGTTCTGTGTGCAATCCCCATGGCCATGATCTCTGGCCGCGCGCTTGTACAACAAATCAAATGCTCTGAACTCAGGTATTCTGTGTGCAATCCCCGTGGCCATGATCTCCAGCCACACACACGCACGACAAATCAAACACTCTGAACTCAGGTGTTCTGTGTGCAATCCCCGTGGCCATGATCTCCAGCCACACACACGCACGACAAATTAAACACTCTGAATTCAGGTGTTCTGTGTGCAATTCCCATGGCCATGATCTCTGGCC
>Ga0307945_1004110_pt1:0-10000 | contig 11781 bp, 12 predicted proteins | sample OrgLakmetagen228_FD_201818 | JGI IMG/M metagenome (GOLD analysis project Ga0307945, IMG submission 201818) | Saline water microbial communities from Organic Lake, Antarctica - #228 | ecosystem: Environmental > Aquatic > Non-marine Saline and Alkaline > Saline | place: Antarctica: Organic...
ACACACACACACACACACACACACACTTACACACACACACACACACACACACACACACACACACACACACACACACACACACACACACACACACACACATACACACACACGCACACACACACATGCACACACACACACACGTACACACACACACATACTCTCACACACACACATGCGCACACAAACACGCACACACACACGCACAAACACAAGCGCACACACGCGCACACACATGCACACACACACGCACACACACGCACACATACACACACTAACACACACACGCACACGCACACGCACACACACGCACACAGACACAGACACACAGACATACACATACACATACAAGCACACAAACACACAGGGTGGCTTTGGCGCTGTCTCTGCTGTTGTTGTTGACTTTTCCGCAAGCTGGTGTGGGCCCTGGTATGGTACTTATGCATACAGTTTTGAACTGCATGTCAATTTAAACAACAGACATATTTATGCAGCTATGTACATCTTGCACGTAATGTATACACATATACCCAAGCAAAGACTGCAAATTATCGTGTGTTGCAGCATTTCACGCGCATAGATTTTTATCTGCACTTGCAGTAAAATGATTAGTCCTGTGTTTGAAGCCCTGTCAGACCAGCACCCGGAACTGAAGTTTATGCAGGTAACAATTGGGCTGTACTTCTTGCGAGCCGCTGACATCTGACAAGATGTTCCTTTAGCACCGATGGCAAATTGCCTTGCAGGCATACTCTTTTTAGCAGCTGCCAGTAATCTTCAGGAACAGCAAAGCAAAAGTTGATGTGCATTTTACGGAGGGATGACTCTGCTCTACACGCAGGGTTTTGGGCATGTTGGACCGTTTAACAGTGGCCAAACTTACCTTGCCTGCTCTCCCTGCCCTGCTGGGCCTTACTAAGAGCATCATTTACTTGCTCGTTTATTGCTTGCACTTTCCAACCGCAGGTGGATGTCGACTCTCTTACTGAAGTTGCGGGAAAATGTGAAGTGCGAGCAATGCCAACTTTCCAGGTAGCTTTGCAAATACTGTAAACTTAATTTAGCTGGTAAACCAAACAAGATTAGGTCTTGGAGCCTTGAATGAGCCCATATGATATGATATTATGAATTAATTACATCGGTCCCTGAGCAGGCAAGGTGGTGTCCACCACCTGCTGAGTAATAAAACGCCAAACTGTTTCTGAAATTGAAATTTGCCAGTACACCATGCGTGTTTTACTGCTGTGTGCAAGCGGGCAATTGTGTAATTGTATGCTGCAGCCCCTCCTGTTTTAGAACACCTCATATTGATTGTGATCCATGACATGGAAGGTTATTAATAATAAATTAGTACATAAGGCTGGGAAGGCTCACGAGGAACCCAGGAGCACGACCAAACCAGGCTTCCTTGCCTGTTAAGGTTATGCCACTTACTTACCCCTCTCAAGCTTCATTCTAACGAAAGCACTCGTCGTAATTGTTTCGTATGAGTGTGCTGATTGTGTTATGGGTGAGGAGAGATGAGCACTGACATTTACACAAATGCGTATGACATGGACGTAACAGAGAAGCCACGGGCATAGGTCGCCCATGTGTGAAAATGCATGCAGCTAACGGGCCTTGGCTGGTGCCTTGACACATTGTTGAGTACAAGTTGATGCTAATGATGACTTTAGCAATAGATACCCTTCCTACAGAGTTTACAGAGTACCCTTGTACCCTTCCTACTGTACTTGTAGGCATACTTAGGGGGTCAGAAGACCGATGAGCTCACTGGTGCTGACAAGGCAAAGCTGCAACAGCTTGTTGAAAGGTTGGTCTTTTTCTTTTTTCTTTTTTTCCAGATCATAGGAGTGGGCTCTCCCCCCCCCCTCACACACACATACACACACACACGGGTTGATGCCTACATCTTCTTCTTTCCATCCCCATGCTCCAGCTTTTCGACTAGAGAAAAGACGTGGAGGATGATACTGGTCTTGTACTTCCTTTCCTTTGTGTTTAGCTCTTTGTGCATTCTCTCTCTCTCTCTCTCTCCTCTCTCTCTTTCTCTCTCTCTCTCTCTCTCTCTCCCTCTCTCTCTCCAACTCTCTCTCTCTCTCACCCTCTCTCTCTCTCACTCTCTCTCTCTCTCTCTCTCTCTCTCTCTCTCTCTCTCTCTCTCACACACACACACACACACAATCTATATCTCTCTCTCTTTCTCTCTCTCCCCAAACTTCTTTGTCTGGAATTTGTTGGCACGTAAATATCTAGTAAAGGCTCTAGAATAACACGTGAGCTCACCCTCTCACCCACATGTAAGTTCACCCCCTTCACACATTTGTCAGGTCAAAATCACTGTCTGAATAAAGCATCCATCTCTTATTGTTTGCCTTTAGTGCTAAATACAAGGTGTTTTTACTTAAAAGCAGATGTTTGTATCAGTAAAGTCGGCCCCACCAGCTTATAATCGTTGCTGTTATTCATTTCACATGTCGAGTGTAAAGCTATTATTCCGCCAACACATTCAGCATGCCTCATCTCCTGAGAGGTCAGTTTGCGCACAATACAAGAGACAATTATGCGTAACATGTGTGGTCACAGACTCAAGACAGCCGCTAAGAACAGCAGTTCCATCGGCCCAGGCCATAAAGTTGGGGGAGCCAGCTCCGCTGCTCTTCCCACGGCTGCTGAAGATCGAAGGGCAGCCATGGCTGCAGCAGCAGAAGCTCGGTTTCAGGCTATGCCGCAACAATAATTGAGGGAGTTGAAATGGACGAACTGATGAGCAGCATCAGCCAGGTCTGCAAGCAGATGATGACAGTCAATTTCCATCAGAAATTGCACCCGAGTTTTTTAACATGTTGATTATTCTAAACATTTCTTTTCCCTCTGCAGTCGATTTCATTACTCGTTGTGAATTCCTCAGGTCTTTCTTGTATTCTGGTAGCGTTGGCACTCCCATCATGATATATCAAAAATGTGCCTGCATGAAGTGATCGCCAGTCGCAAAAGCTTGCTTCCTGTGTTAGGTTTCTGAAGCAACTGATTAAAGCAAATTTGAGTGTGTTAGCGTTTATGCGTTTATCAATGTACTTATTGTCCGACTGACTCTGTGAGTATTAGCATTTGAGAACCTGCCTATGATTATGCATATTTTAAGGACAAACCTTTAATACTTTCAAAACCAGTGCAGTTGTACCGTTCTTCACTGAGTTGCTGCTCGGCACGTAAAGAATTAAAGTACTGGGAACACTACCCCAGAACTAGCTAAATACCGCAAAGGAACAGCAACAAACAAGTCTCTACACCAAGCTTTAAGAAGCCTCCGTTACTCTCCATATCATCCTTTTGGGCATGGGAAGCCCATCTATAACACTCACGCTCTGTGTCAAAAAGCTCACTTGATGTGCCTTTTCCAGCATGTTGCCAAGAAGACATATCAAGAACCAGCCACTGGACAAACCTGCATCCCTCCTGATCTCGATTGATCTTCTGTTCTATTTCGCTTGCATCGTGAGATGCATATGTCTCTGTCATTATTACCAAGGAGGAACACAACAACTCAGAGAAGCAAGCCGGAGAAACGGGAGAAAACTAAGGACTAATATATAGAAAAGAGGTGAGGGAGGGGAAGTATGCATGCAAAAGAGAGAGTTATATTCTCCAAGGAACAAAAAGAATGGAGAAGGGAAGCAGAAACCGGAGAAAACCAGAAAGTGAGGACATCTCAGTCACTTAATGTTATACTACAAGAACCTGAGTTCAGGTGTTTCACACTGAACTCATAAGATCTAGTTTGTGGCGGATTGCTAAAGTACTTGGCACTGAAATGATTTATTTTCATAATGAAGGACTCATGGTGTGGCTGGGGAGTGGTTTCCACCGCTTGCGTGTTCTTTTTTCTTTACCTTTATTTTAGAGAAGTACTAAGCAAGACAAGGCAGTTACCAAGAGGTCCAACTTTACCCAGTTCAGCTCATCTTATATTCCACAATAAAAAGATGAATATCCTCGCCTAAGGCTTCAGCCATTATCCTGTTGGCTGTGTCACCAGGACTAGCAGATAACAACCCTGCACTTACGCTTGTTTGGTACAATCCTTCCCTTAATCATGCTGGCTGTGTCATCACTACCAGCGGAGCCTTTTCTTTTCTTTTCTTTGGTACAAAACAGGGCGGTGGACGTTAAATATCTCCAGTGAGCAACTGGTCCCCACAAGGTTCTGGTAATCAACTACAACTTGCTAAAACAAGTTTTAAAGTGACACAACAAACAGAACCAATCGTCCACATGACACGAAGTATTTCTGAACTGAGGCTCAATCAAAACGACTTTTGGTGTCGATGGTCACCTTCAGACAGCAAAGGTTGCTGCTCTCCTTTTAAAGGTTGCAATTCAAAGGTGCTGCTGCCACTTGCCACTGGACTATTTTCCGAGGCTTCCTCCCTTACTACCGGCTCTTTTAAGTCGGAAGGCCCTCCCCCACCACCTTCATTCCCGTCCTCAGGTGGCAACAGCCACAAAAAGGGTGCGGGTAGAAGCGTGGCCAGGTTACACAGCAGGACCAAGCTGAATAGATTGGAGAAGTCATCGCTAGTCACCCCCAAGGCGCTAGTCAGCCACGCACCAAGTGCACCTCCCACAAAGCTGCCACCTGAAGGATAGATACAGAGAAGGGGGCAGGGGACAAAGCATGTTGGTGCAGGGATTTGGGCGCTCTTTACATTACGACACATGTGTGCAAGCAACTGCAGCGAAGGACATCAGCATCCTCTGCCTTTCAATCATCAGCCAAAGCTGGTGATGCATTATTGATGAACTATTGTGTAGAGCATTCCAAACTAACAATCTTTGAGGATTGCCTCTAATGCTGTGCGAATACAAAGAGGCAATTGCGCACCACAGTAAGTTTACACACGCAAAACAAATATAACACCGTCACACCCTAATTACCAATACGGATACTTCTTACGGGCACGTATGGACATCTGTTCCAGGTAGCGACCTAATCTGCATGATCTTTGCAGACTCTCAACCCTATCATGTTAGGACGTTCTGATACATTGGGGAACACATAGCTGTCACTTACCGTTGAGGATACTCATAAGCGTGGCAAACAGTGTGGCTTCCACACCCTCAGGACACAGCCTCGCAGCCAAGACCAAGATGGGCATGAACGAAGCCTGCATGATTAGCGACATATGGTTGCTCTGTGTGCGAAACATCTGCGCAGCAATCTTGGTTGATCGCCTGAAAACTGGAGATCTATGCAGTCATGGTGCAGGGCTTACAGCCCTTGATCTATACTGTGCACAATCTGCCATGCTCAGAAGCCCATAGGCTCAGAAGAGACGCCTTGTTCAAACACACGAGGAGGTGCAAACACGATGCAATGGCTGACATAACTCAATCCAATCCAGGCGTGTACTGCTCACACCACAGGACAGTGCTAGCAAAGGGGTAAGATATGTCACGCTCTATGTTTATTTTCATTTATCCAATGTGTTTCGTCCAACGTACAAGAAGGCACACATCACACATTGGCCGACGCATGAACGTACGCCAGGGCAGGCCTGCACTGTCCGCACCTGTGCTAGCACGGTGAGGATCACGCTATCTCCTAGGACAAACCACTCATTGCTGAGCCCCAGTTGCACGTTGGCCCCGCTGATGAGAATGAGCTGTGTGGAGCCTGCAATGCACATCAACAGTTTGCAAAGCATACTATGAGATGACACAACCACAGCAACAGCAGCCCCCTTTGCTAGCACTGGGCGAAGAAGCCAAGCAGTGAGAGCTCTGTAAGGTCGAGTTTACAAGGAGATTAACTGATCATGTACATGAGTTTTCGAAAAGCTGAATGCTACAGAGCAAAAGCCATGCAAACTTGTGCAATTCTGTACTGCTGTGTAATTTAGTCGACACATACAGACAGTGATTTTGCATCAGAACACACATGGCAGCAAGGGCTGGCTGTTTCCTTAGAAGTTGTGCAAAGTAAATGTAGGGGGGTCGCTCTTGTCAAGAATCTAATCTTACCCTGCAAAGCATCACGATAGCATACTTCATTGTTAATTTGATGCAGGCGTCAGTTAGAAACCTGATCAATGCAGCTGACCCTTCAAGTCTGTCTGCTCACCTAACAAAGCACCCAAAATCATCGACCACCATAGCATGGTGCGCAAGGGCACTTGCTTCAAGGCCCCGTTGTACAGAGCCACGCCTGCATATGTGTGGCAAAGTATTACCATACATATAGTGCGATCGTACTTACAACACTGTACGATTTTTGGTTGATAACTAATAACGCCTGTTTGCTCACACACAACCTTTGTGGTCGGCATGGGTGGCGTCAAAAATGCACTGGCACCTTGAGCAGCATGACTTACTGTGTTACTGTGGATGATTGGCAGGCGCACAGCAGCACTGGATGTTGGTAAGTTGTACTATTTCCGAGTGCCATCAAGTGATTAACGTTAAAAAAAAAAACGCAGTGCACTGGTGTGGTTGTGCAGCACAAAGAGCACCTTGGCGATTGCTGAAGTCACAACTGTGATATGCAAGCACTATCTTTCCTTTGGGTACATTTCAATGAGTGAGGCGGAGCTACTCAACACGCACACAACCAAGTCTTTTACACAACTGAATCATCAGTTTCACCTGCCAAGGAAGCAAGCGCCCCCACCAGACGCACACGTCCTAGAAATTCCGGCTGAAATCCAAGGCTGTTGGTTTGAAAGTAGAACATGGCCGTCTCAGCACTGGGCGTGGCTTGCCAAAGGAACACGAACGCGGTTGGGAGGAGGATGTCTTTTCGGGACACAGCACCCCAGAGCGTCTTGATTCTCTCTTTGAGCTGCGGCAACTGCAGGGTGCAGCAAGAGGTGCATTCATGGAGCATGCCCGAGGTGCAGAGCAGACGGTCTGGGGTCAAAATCAAATATCACCTGAGCGTGCAGGAACAAGGGAAGAAAGTGTGGATACAAAGCCACCAACGCGACCCCACAAGCCATACTTCATACATTCAACCCCTAAAAGAAGAAGTCAACCTTTTCCATCCAAGCTTGCAGCATCGAGAAAGCAGCAAAGAATGATATCATAGTGCAGCTAATAAACGTACACCAGAGGTACAAAAAGCGCTTTAATCCGAATGCGATGCATTCTTGCAAAACCCTGACCATTCTTTACCTGCTGAGTGCCCAGTGCCACAGGAGAAGAGGGCTGCGCACTGCTCTGAGCACCCACCCCCAAAGAAATGTTGCTGTCTTTCTGGCCCTGAGATCTGGAGGGATCTGAGCTTGTTGGGTAATCTCCCGATGAGGAAGCCAACGAAGGGGGGGCAGCAAGGATGGGCTGCTCATCAATGAGGAGGGCTGCCGCACTCACAATTAAAGGGAACAGGGCAGTCACGCCAAACACAAATCTGCATGGGAGCGAACGTGTGTTGCGTACGTATGAGGTTGAGCCTTGTATGCGTGCAAACTTAGCAAGCGTGTTGTGTATTTCATCCATATTTCACCCATGAATGAACCACTCAGGGAATGGGAAAGCAACAAAGACACCGCACGTCCACCGCATCATTTGGGATTGTGAAGCGCTTGCAAGGCATGTAGAGCAAACGAATGAATGCATGTGCAGAAAATCTAGGAATGACATATGGACACCTTAAGAGCAAAGGGGAGGGGAGGAGGAGCCAGTCTTTCAACGCTTTTCTTTGCAAGCCTCGTCAGCAAGGCGAACGTGATTCTACAAGATAGGGAAGAATTACGCAGGCATTGCAATTCACTCCCCACATTAATTGTGCAAAAGGAGTCAATTCGGTACCAGACCAACATTGCACTTCCTGCTGCATCAAGGTACAAGGTTAAGGTTGTCTTTTCAGCTCCCATGAATTGTGCCAACCATGCCAAGAACACAAACCCGTTATACAAAGCACTGTTGCATCTCATTTGCGTACAGTGCGTACAATGCCTCGCTTGATTCCTCGCGCGATCACACAAGTTGCCTGCTACAGAGTGGCCTGACACCATGCCACATGTGCTAGCCTGATGCCATGCCATATATGCTAGCGCTTAACACTCTAAGGATGGTCGACACAGCATGTTTGCCAAGCTTTCCTGCAGCAAAGAACTCCTACACCTACACACAGCAGATTCACGCCTAGGGTTGGCCAGACTTGTACAGCATATACACACACCTGTGAAACGTGTTTTTGACGCGAGGAACTTCTGTACACCATATAATTCACAATGGTCACTAAGGCCAAACCACAGACAAATTGAAATTGCGCACACTACTTTCTGGCGTGAGCAGTAGTATTTCCAGCAGGAACCTCATTAGACGTACATTCTAGTACGGTGCACATATAATGTCAGTCAACTCCACTAACACGGCGTACAACCAAGGCCATACTAACGTAACTAGCACTTCCTTTATTCTCTCACCGTGTGCCGTACTCGCCCACAAGGGATCCGGAGAAGTATGCGCTCACGATGCCTCCCACCGCAGCACTCGACCAACATAAGGACTGCAGAGAGCCTGCCGTGGCCTGTAAAGCATGGGAGAAGGCAAAGTTGACAGCTGCTTGGTTCACGTAGAGGATCAGGCACACAAATCATTAAACAGGCTGCTTGGTTTGCATAGAGGATCAGGCACGCAAAATATGAAAACAGACTGCTTTCTTCACGTAGAGGATCAGGCACACAAATCATTAAACAGGCTGCTTGGTTTGCATGTTTGCATAGAGGATCAGGCACAAAATATGAAAACAGACTGAGGATTAGGCACACAAATCATGAAAACAGACTGCTTGGTAAATCATTAAAACAGACTGCTTGGTTTGCATGGAGGATCAGGCACACAAATCATTATAACAGACTGCTTGGTTCGCATAGAGGATCAAGCACACCAACCACTTAACATACGGTCTCAAATACCTACTTATAGGCCACAGCCCCCCCTGCAGTCCCTACATTGGAGTGTGCATGAAAAGAGCACACCACACCTTCCAAGGCGCGCAGCAGACCAGGGTGGTGTGTGTGGTGGCAAATGCCACGCCACAACTAGAGAGTCACCATACCTTTCAAGGCGTGCAGCAGACCAGGGTGGTGTGTGTGGTGGCGAATGCCACACCACAACACGTGTAAAGGCTGACTTCAAACACGACTGACCATGCACATAACATAGATGTGTACTGGGTGCCATACTTCCCACACGCTCCAAACCAACAAGGCTGAACTCAAACACGACTGACCATGCACATAACATAGATGTGTACTGGGTGCCATACTTCCCACACGCTCCAAACCAACAAGGCTGACTTCAAACACGACTGACCATGCACATAACATAGATGTGTACCGGGTGCCATACTTCCCACACGCTCCAAACCAACAAGGCTGAACTCAAACACGACTGACCATGCACATAACATAGATATGTACCGGGTGCCATACTTCCCACACGCTCCAAACCAACAAGGCTGACTTCAAACACGACTGACCATGCACATAACATAGATGTGTACCGGGTGCCATACTTCCCACACGCTCCAAACCAACAAGGCTGAACTCAAACACGACTGACCATGCACATAACATAGATGTGTACCGGGTGCCATACTTCCCACACGCTCCAAACCAACAACCAGCACAGATGCACGCTAATATTCCGTCGAGTATCACCACGTATGATTATTGATTAGTATGTGACCAACTCACCTGCTCCTCCCCCCTAGCCCGCTCCACAACGATGGAGTCAACCACTACGTCTGAAAAAGCGGTGCTGAGAGAAGCTAGGACCATCATAGCCACCGCTCCGGCCTTAGAACTCACGCCGGTAGCTAAACTCACCCAAGCAAACGTGCCTGTGAGCGTGTGTTTGTGAATCTGTGTATGTGGTTGTGTATGTGTGTATGTGTGTGTGAGTTTGTGTGTGTGTGTGTTCATACAAGCGAGGGGACTGTACGTAAGTCAATAAACGTAAGATCGTAGTGGCTTTGCCAAATGAGATGGATGGA
>Ga0307945_1004114_pt1 | contig 11778 bp, 14 predicted proteins | sample OrgLakmetagen228_FD_201818 | JGI IMG/M metagenome (GOLD analysis project Ga0307945, IMG submission 201818) | Saline water microbial communities from Organic Lake, Antarctica - #228 | ecosystem: Environmental > Aquatic > Non-marine Saline and Alkaline > Saline | place: Antarctica: Organic Lake...
GAGATAGAGATTGAGAGAGATAGAGAGAGAGATAGAGAGAGAGAGAGATAGAGATAGAGAGAGAGAGAGAGCGAGAGAGAGAGAGAGAGAGAGAGAGAGAGAGAGAGAGAGAGAGAGAAAGAGAGAGAGAGAGAGAGACTGGAGGGGGCATGTGTGTGTTTTGTGTCTGTAGAGTGAGTGTTGCAGAGCGTGTGTAGAATGTATAGATTGTGTTTTGTGTCTGTAGAGTGTGTGTTGCAGTGTGTGCGTTTGTGTAGAATGTAATTTGTGCTGTAATTTGTGCAGTGTGTGTGGGGTGTTTTGTGTCGAGGCTCTGGGACATAAATAGGGAAGAACGAAGAACAAATGAAGAAATCCTACATAGGATCAAATCAGCGTGGCCACAATGAAAGTAAGAGCCCCTCATCTTATAACCTCATCAAAATAAAAGCACTTCCCTGTCTATCCAGAGCCTTGCCAGCAAATAAGCCTGCCAAACTTCAGCAGGTTGTACAATAAACGACTTAAATTCCAAAAGTAAAGGAAACAGGAGGAAGTATGATGTCACTGGGTAATCAAGTATGTCCCCAATGGCTGACATACGAGCACTCTGATTCACAGTTCCAGTTCCAGTGCCGGTACCAAGCTTGTTTTCTCTAGTTGTAAATGCGAGGAGCGAGTGGTGCTGCTGCCTGTGCATAAACTTGCATGAAATATACTAGGCTTATATTTTTGCGTGAGGCTGTGGGCATTTTCAGCCCAGACTGAACTAAATTAGGAACTGCCGCACAGGCGCACCTGGTCTGCGGTGGTGTTCACTTGGGCCTGGAAGTCTGGTGGTCTATGGGGTGGGCTTGCATCACGTACTGCACCTGCTGGTCGTAAGGCAGGAAGCCAGGGACTGCCAAAGCCACCTGGATAAAGTGAAGGCTGAAAGAAAATAGTTAGTATGCAGCGATAAACAGTGTGATGACTACGTACGACGCATGCTGGTTGCAAGGCAGGAAACAAGGGGCTGTCGAAGCCGAAAAGTAAAGGTTGAAAGAGTTGGACGTGTTGCACGTATCAGTCAAAATTGTATGATCTGTGTCAAGTTGAGGTTGTAAGATGTAAGTTGACTTGTATGTAATAACAAGGTCAAATCTGGGAGCATAACTGCAAAATAGAGTAATGTGTACTTTTGAAATGTATGTGCCTTTGATTTGTTGCAGCAGGGATATCACCTGAAAAGCAAAAGGAACCAGCAAGTCAGCAACAGCCAGGCCAAACAACTGACTGAGGGTCACCCCCATTGTAACCCTCCTTGTAAAATAGAACAATGACCCAAAACCAACGTGAGGGGTAAACAAAATCAGTCCCCTCACCCAGTTAGGAGTAGGATACCTTGACCTTACCCAAAGCTGTTACATCAGCACAGCAGATATAAGGATTCTGTGGTGCAAATTTCAGCAGAGGCTGTTACATCAGCACAGCAGACAAAAGGAGCCCGTGGTGCAATGTTCAGCAGAGGCTGTTACATGACCACAGCAGACAAAAGGAGCCCGTGGCGCAGATTCCAGCAGAGGCTGTTACGTCAGCACAGCAGACAAAAGGAACCCGTGGTGCAGATTCCAGCAGAGATTAAAGAGTAAAAGCAAGGTCTGTCAGGGTGCAGGCGCAGGCAAACAAGCAGAAACGCGTAAGAGTAACGTGGCCAAGATCAGCGAGCTTGCCTGTTAGCTCCATGTGCACTCTGTTTAAACTAAGCTGCTGAGTTCCTAAACCAGCTGCGGCCTATCCAATACCGGTTTCAGCTCTGACAGTCTGATACTGTTTCAGGCCAAGCTTGCAAACCTCCTGTTCCTCGCCATCATCCTGTTCAGTCCTGCTCTGTGGTGGAGGAGCTTTACAGTACTCGGTGACAAAGTACATCATTTTCTTTGCTTCATGTGAGGAGTGCTTGTCACTGTCTGATTAAATAGTGTTTAGAATAATCAACGCAACAACGCGCATGCCCGCACCTGCGCCGAGCCCATAAATGGTGAACTCATTGATGGCAATCACAACTCCTGTCAGAGCGTCTGTAGTCGTTGCACGCACAATCACGACCACGCCCTGCGGTAGATGAGAGGTTATGGGCAAGGACGATCTGATGACTGACAATAGGTAATCTTTGGACAAACTGAATGTGTCGACCAATTAGGTGGTTTTCATAAGCAGCGATGCAATCAAAGGGGGAAAAGCATGGAATGCGGAAAAGTGATGACTTGGCATGAAAAGTGTCTAGACAGTTTCATATTAAAGAAACAACACCAGAGTGATTAGTGATTAGCATTTGTCAATCGCTCTGTCTGGCTACAAGACAGAGTGACCTACTAACATTGACATTTCAGTCTGAAAAGTCCTAGCACCTTATGACCGAAAAGGTGATGGTCCCACAGTCCCACATTCTTTACCTTTCCTTTGCCCTTATCCCGCACATCAACCAGCTGAGGCCTGCGTGGTTTGTGTTATTGTGCTTATCCATTTGCATTCGTGTTTTTAGCGAGTGCTTAACCATGTGTCCGTGTGTGCGTGTATGCTTGTGGTAAATGTGTGTTATTCTGTGTGTGTATGTGCGTGGTGTATATTTACAGATTACTAGGGTTGGCCCGAGTTTAATGCACAATACATTTGCAGTTTATACCTGGAATTACGTTCATGAAATATCATAAGCGCTGGCCAGAAGCACCCTACATCTGCAGAGAAGCATCTGGTTATTGGTGTACATACATTAGCCTGTCATAAAATATAAGCAAGGTCACACCGTCACACCCTACACGTGTACCCTTACTTCCTGTCAGACTCGTACCGCTCCTCTTTCTACGCGGTATATTTGACTGGTTACTCCTTTGCAAGGTTATACCATGCTGTGTGCAGTGTGCGTGTGCTATGTGTGTGCGTGCATGTGTGATTAATTACACAGTTCAGCAGGATACACACAAGGTCACACAAATACATTCAATGGACAATATTCAAAAAAGTAAGAGAACAGCTCACGCAGCTCAGTTGCTAGTGGCAGTCACGCAAATTCGAAAAAGCAAGAGGGAACAACACACGCGGTTCAATAGCTAGTGGTCACAAAATTTCGAAGAAGTAAGAGAGAACAACGCACGCAGTTCGATTGCTAGTGGTCGCAAACATTCGAAAAAGTAAGAGAGAACAACACACGCAGTTCAATTGCTAGTGGCAGCTATGGGCATGGAGCAGGAAAAGGTCAAGTTTGCAACATCTTATTGGTCTGGTGCGAAAGTAGATTGAAATTCAACTAAAGGTTTAACAGAGTTCATATTAGTAACTGAAAAGCATAGTTTTGTCATATTTCAGCTTGCATGTCTTCTCACATCAGCTCACCAACTCACACATACCCACACTACAGCCCCTCACCGAGCATGCACCAAAATGCTTGCATGTCAACTCACATTTACACCACCCACCCATACACACCCACACACAGTTACAGCCCCACACTGAGCATGCACCAGGATGCTTGCATGTCAACTCACATTTACACCCACCCACTCATACACACACACCCACACACACAGTCACAGCCCCACACCGAGCACGCACCGGGTCACGAGCTCCCCTTCAGCCGGTATGGGTGCCAGGAGCTGCATGTACTGCTCACCGTGCAGAGCTTTGTTCTGCAGTCCGTGTATTATATGATGTGTTATATTATATCATGTACTGCTCACCGTGCAGAGCTTTGTTCTGCAGTCCGTGTATTATATGATGTGTTATATTATATCATGTACTGCTCACCGTGCAGAGCTTTGTTCTGCAGTCCGTGTTATTCATACCGTGGCTGTTTCTTTAATTCAAATTGTGCATGCAGGCTGCCACATGCGTGTGATCGGTGCGCGTTGCTGATCGTGATGAATGCCTACTTTTTGGCACTTGAAAGCCCTCACTCTGAGCCTTGCATTCTATTTTTAGTTTGTTATTTGTAGTCTAGCGGTTCTTGTCCCTAGCAGTCGCTTGTAGCCGTGAATAATGACTGTGCATGAAGTGCTTGAAAGGATTCTTATGTCGGAAATCAAGATAAGACTCATATTTCCAATTTCCATTGTTAAATTGAGACGTTTTTCAATCTGTAGCACGTTTAGTGTATAACCTGTATTTAGTCCTAAAAAGTGGCGTGAAGGAGATGGAAGGGAAACCTACAATGCCATTGCAAAACAGGGTGCTGAAGTGCTGAAGCAGCACAAAGGGGCTGGCAAAATTGTGCGGCTTGCATAACCAAATGTAGTGTAGACCCTACTTAGTGTATACCCTTTATTTAGTGCTGGCCCTATTTAGTGTATACCCAAAGTAGTGTAGACCTTAATTAGTGTAGACCTTATTTAGTGTAGACCCTAATTAGTGCAGACCTTAATTCACTTCACCTGAAGATCAAGCGGGCTTATTGTTTTGAGCAGGACTAGGGTTGGTTAGAATCGGTGTGTATCCGTTTTTTTGGCTGGGGATTTAATCAAATATATATGGCCATGTACAGCGTATATAACGGCTGTTAGTGAAAGTGCTCAGGGCGATAACTAATGCTGCTTGCACTGATAAAGAATGCACGGAGTGCACTGATAAGGAATGCAGAATGCAGAATGCAGAATGCAAAACGCAGAATGCACTGTTAAGGAATGCTGCTTGCACCTTTTCTAACCCGGAATGTGTGACTGGTAAACGTTTGAGGGCTATCGTTATACCTCAGGACGGTAAGTACCTTGTCAAATCGTTATGTCTCAGGTCAGTAATATCTGATATACCTCAGGTCAGTAAGTACCTTGTCAAATTGTTAACCTAAGGTCGGTAAGTACCTTGTCAAATCCGGGGATGTACTGCTCTAAAGGGATGCCCATAATGGAGGGGTGAGCAGACACGATGGCCCTTCACGCACAGACAATAGTGAATACAACAAAGTGGTGGAAGCGTTTCAAAAGGATGCCCAAAATTGAGGGGTGAGCGGACACACCATGGCCCTTCATGCACAAAAAACATAAAACTGCAGCGCATTCAGGTCACACAGACAATTCTGGTCCGTTGGTGAAGTATTGTATTTGAATCAATGGAACGTTATGGCTCAAGTGAACGGAGGAGTAAACAGGCTTCAAATCTGTCACGTATAGCAATTGTGTTATGGGATGACTTGAGAAGCTGCATGATCCGCACCTATCAAAGCTACAGCAGTAAGTTTCATAAGCAGTGACCACACATTGCTGAACAGATTTACCAAACGATGGCAATTTTTGTGCCTATGTGTGATAGGTAACACGCTGCACACATATGGGTAAAAACGTGCATAAACAAACAAACGCAAGCACATACACCCCCCCCTCCACACACACACATGCACAAACATACGCAGACACACACAAACACGTACATGTACACACACAAGCATACACACACGTTAAGCTTCAACATGGCCAAACTTACCAGGTAGGAAACGGAACTACAGCCACTGGTCTTCCTAGAGGAGGACGCACACGCACGTCACCAGATCCACCACGGCCTGTGGAGACGATCAGGCAAAGGGGTTGAGCACAAAGATGTAGCAAGATAGGTAAGTGGCTGTCTTGCTTAGAGAAGGACGTGCGCAAATTACCAGCTCCATTGCAATTTTAAAGGTCAGACAGACATGGATTGAGACTACTGAGGACGCGCGCAAATTACCAGCTCCATTGCAATCTTAAAGATCAGACAGACATGGATTGAGCAAAAACCTGTTGCAAGGCAGTGCAGATGTTGGCTTGCTTAGAGGTAGACGCACGCGCACATCACCAGAGGTCCACCAACACCTGCCGGGACGATCAGATGGGGGGGGGACAAAATTCACTAACAAAAGTACCTACTTAGTGGAGGTAGCACGCATGTTTAGTCCATTCGTCCAATCCACGCAATCAGATAGGGCAAAAGGAATGTGGCAGGGTAAAAAAGCTTAAGATTTGAAGGCGCAGGAGTTTTAGCTGGAGAGCTTCATTAGATCTGGTGGCGGATCTCAGCAATGATGTTGCAACAAATTTAAGCTGGAATTCCAAGCATTTGTAGAGAGGGTCATATCCAAGAACCCTGGTGTTCATATCCACGAACCCTGTTTATATCCACGAACCCTGGTGTTCACATTTACGAACCCTGGTGTTCATAAATGGTGAGGTTGAAGGTTCAAGCCCAAAGACTGGGAACCACAAGAGTCCTGTCCGACTTTTTAAAGAGGACCGCAGACTTTTTTTTACAGAACTGCCAATTCGGAGAAGTGGACCAAGACACACATGCACACACACACACACGCACACACACACGCACACACACACAATCAGGGTTGGCCAAAACCGCATATGTACACCGTATATGCATATATGATTGTAGGTATGGTAAATTCCTCTGCTAAAAATTCCATATACACCAGATATCTCTACCATATGTATGGTTTTGGCCATCCCTGACATACAGACACACACGCACACACACACACACACATACCTGTGGCAGTCACGATGGCATCTTCCGGCGAGCTGACTGCGGCCTGATCCCACCAAGCGGATCAACACAAACACACACATACAAATATATACACACAAAAACACATACCTGTAGCGGTCACAATAGCGTTCTCTGGCGAGCTGACAGCAGCCTGATCTGTTGCAGTTCGCAGAACGAGGCCCATCGTGTTTGGAAGGGGCGAGCTTGCAGCATGGCCCTCATACACAAACGGCAGATCCTGCATTTTGTTCAAATACGGGGGGAGAGGAGAATGAGGGCACACAATCAGGCTTATTGAGTTTGGGAGAAGCAAGCACGGGCTTTGTATACATCAACAGCGAATCCCTCTTTGTACAATAAAAGGGAACAAGGTAGTTCGGGCTTCCAACCAAGCATATAGAATGTCAAAGGGACGAGCTCGCAACACGGCAACCAGCAGGCTCAAAGTGTAACCTCACACAGTTAGCGTAAGGTTTGAGTGTCTGGCTACAGAGTGTAAGGCTACAGACAGCAAGACTTATTATGCATGAGGTGGCGAGCAACGCCTACGCCAGTCACGTGCTGTATGCCTAGGAAGAAAGCCATAACATGTGAAAGGCATGGCATGAAAGTAGGATGACTCAGAGATAAATTGTGGGTACATCCATTAGGTCTGATGGCTCGGAAGCACACAGGAAACAACGGCAACACAAAGAAATGCAATGCGTGCGATGACTAGTCAAAAGTAGGAACTGTGCACCTTTTGGAACAAGCTCTGAAGAGATTACAGAAAGGGAGGTGAGCTCACCTCTGCTGCAGTACAGCCTACTGCCAGGGCGTACAAGATACAGTCGCGTTGGTTGTACTTGTGGTGGTACGTGCCGAATCTTAACAGGTGTGAGACGCGTCAGCAAGAGTTGCACGAGTTTGAGAGAGAGAGTGTGTGTGTTTGCGTGTTTGTGTGTGTGTTTGTGTGTGTGTGTTTGTGTGTGTTTGTGTGTGTGTGTGTGTGCGCGCGCATGTGTGTGTGAGTGTGTGTGTGTGCCTGTGTGCGTGTTTGTATGTTTGTGTTTGTGTGTGTTTGTGTGTGTGTGTGGGAGTGTGTGTGTGTGTGCCTGTGTGTGTGTGCCTGTGTGTGTGTGTGTGTGTGTTTGTGTGTGTTTGTGTGTGTGTGTGTGTGTGTGTGTGTGCGTGTGTGTGTGTGTGCCTGTGTGTGTGTGTGTGCCTGTGTGTGCCTGTGTGTGTGTCTGTGCTTGTGTGTGTGTGTGTGTGTGTGTGCGTGCGTGCGTGCGTGCGTGTGTGGATGTGCGTGTGCGTGTGCGTCCGTTACCTTCTTTCCCTAAGGCTAATAATGTCCATTTGCAAAGAGATATGAACTAATTTGACAACCTGCTTCGCCAAACTTAAGTTTTAAAACTTATGAACAGCTTCTTTTGCAATCCTTTCTAACAATGTTCCGCCAGACCTCAGGCCGTGCTCTGTGTGCTCTCCAGAGCTTTGAAGGGTGCTTGAGAGCAAGCAGTGGCAGCTTGAACAGCATCTGTCATTCATCGTCCGCGGCGACAAAGTCATTCAGCTCTGACAGCACTGGCCCTGCAGTTGAACCACAGACCTGCCCAGGGGGAACTAGGCCCAGGGCTAGGGCGTGGACCACTTCTGATGGGTCACTCCCTCGTCAGCTGGCTTTGAATGCGGGCAAATGTGGGTGTTATGTTTGGGGGGATCGTGGGGGTAGTCAGAGGGAGTTTAGCGCTGCTCAGTCCCCGGATCAGGCCTTGGATAATAATAACAAGGAGGTTGGTAAGGAGCAGAACCAGCAGCAGCAGCTTCAGAAGCAGCAAGAGCGGCAACAGAAGGGGCGCAAGAAGCCGTTGGACAAGCAGAAGCAGCGCGCGAAAGAGGAGGAGGAGAAGAAGAAGCAACAGCACGCTGTCACGTTTGCAGTTGCAAGCGCGCACTACATGGGTAAGATCTTCAAAGAGGCTGGTGGGGGAGAGTGAGGTTGACTGCAATGTAATGCACATGATCACGCACACACACACACACACACACACACACGCATGCGCACATACAGATGTTCACGTGTTTCGCAATCTCATGCACGCACACACATGCATACACACACAAGCAGCACGCACACAAGCACACACATATACACACGCACACACACACGCACACACATATACACACGCACACACACACATACACGCACAACACACACAGGCAAGGAGATGAACATGCGGACCGTGCGGGACAGCTTCAGCCACGCCCTACTTCACGCAGCCCCTGACTACTGCCTGCTGTCTTATAATCAGTCTCCATTGCAAGCCCCTCATGATGGAGCTGATGTTAGCAGTAGCAGCAGCGAAGGCAGCAGCAGTAGTAGCAGCAGCAGTGCCGGTGTCAGTTGTGGTGTGCAGGGGGAGGTGTGGAGTCGTGAGTCTGGGGCTGATGTGAACCAGGTGCGAATCCAGCTGTCAGGACCTGGTGCAGCGTTCTTGTGTCAGTTATTGGTTATAGGGCAATGGAGATGAGTGCGTGTGTGTGTGTGTGTGTGTGTGTGTGTGTGTGTGTGTGCATTGCGTGCGGGTATGCGTGCACCAAGATGTAATGTAGCGGGTGCCACTAACTTTAGAGTGCAGAAGAATTTAGCTGTCCCAGAAGTGTTGTATGCCAACACACACTTGGAGGAGTGCCGTAGTTGCTTCGCACGTTCGTTCTCCTCTGCTGGCACTGTCACTGGCATAACTGCTTACACAAAGGTGTTCCTCGCACTAGCGTCTGTCCTCACACCTCTCACACGCAGCTGGATTTGGCAAAAACATTCCTAGCTGTGACTCCCTGCTGACTTACTTTTAGGGTTGGCCAGAACCGTATATATACACCGTATATGACCGTATATTTGGTGATTTCCCGGCCAAAAATACCGCATATGCACCGTATATATGTGGTTCTGGCCAACCCTACACACACACACACACATACACACACACACTCACACACACACCTACTCCTTTTGCCACCACACCACGAGCAACAGCTGCTGTTTCCCTTCTCCTCCGTGCACCGTGCACCCTTCCTTGCCCATCCGTGCCCCTCCCACACACAGCTGCTTCGTATGTGAGCTGCCTAGCCGTCTCCTGTACGTCATCTAATATGTGCACCAAAGTGCCCACCTGTTTTTCTCACTCTTGAACCCCCTAAGCCCTGCAATGCCTCCCGTACAGTTGCTTGAATGACAAGGCTGCCTGGCAATGTTTTGTGTCAAGCCACCACGCATACATAGTTTCTCATATTATGGCCCCTATTCCCTTCACACACACACACACACACACACACACACACACACGCACACACGCAGCTGGTTCCGTTGGAGGGCTGCCTGGCTGCGTTTTCCTCTGGCAGTGTCGTGTTTTATGGCAGCAGGGCAGGCAGTAAAGAGAAGGACAAGGAAGCCTACCAACAAAAAGTGTGGCTGGAAGCGTTACGGTGAGTTGTGCGTGGAATGCCCTTGTGCGTGTGAAGTTTGCTGGTAGGCTGAAGTAATTGCTCAAGCAAGCAGCAGCGGTGGGAACAATAGCAAGTGTTGGGAACAAATGTTGGGATTAAGGTGTGGTCATCAGAAGGTGTGGCTGAAGGGTGCAAGTGAGGCTTGGGCTGAAGCTGTCACGCGCAAGCAAAGACAGCGGTCGTGAGAGGAAGGGACAGATTGGACGTGGCTGAAATGGCTAGTGTACAAAGAAGGCTGAGAGTGCTGGAGCAAAGAAATGTTTCTGAAAGCAGGTAGAGAAGTGGGTTGAGCCATGATATTGGCTGATAGTTATAATGTGAGTTGTGCTGACAGAGCCAGAGCAAATGAAAGCGTGACTAGTTTGATAAAAATGCGATTGAAGGGTTTTTGCTGGAATGCTCAGAGTGAGAGGGTGAGATCAAAGGGCAAAAGATGAAACAATGCGCTAAAGCTATTGAAAAAACTGCCATTGGCTTTGGGCATCTGACTGAGAGAAGGGAGGGAAAAAGGAAAAAGCATGTGGGAAGCTGCTCACTACATTTATCAAGGGTTAAGGGCCACGAAGGTTCAAGGCGTTATAAACACTAAGCTTGACTTCTTTAGCCAGCTTCCAAAGGGGGGGGAAGGTTGTGAGTGTGTGTTGTTGTGTGTGTGTGTGTGTGTGTGTGTGCATTGCTTGTACTACCAAAAGTGTTGGACGTGCACATATACACACATGGGCGAACACACACACACACTCCTGACCGTGCTATGCCGCGTGCCAAGCCACATCCGTACCATTCCGTACCATTTCTCGCAATGATCTTGCTCGTGTTTCATCGCCCACGTTTGTTGTTGCCCTATGCGGTGCTGTGCACGCTGTGCTGCGCAGCCTTCACGTGAGCCGTGACAGCATCCTAGATAACCTCAAACCAAGCAAAGACGGTGTGGGTGTGGAGGATGAATGGAAGGAGCTTGGCACTGAGGGTACGTTTGTATAAAGAAAGAGAAAATACACACACACACGCTGGCTGTGGAAATCACGGCATTGAATAATGTAACGGAGTCAGTTTGGTACTTAGTAAAACCGTCAAACTCCTCCTCTCCTGTGTTTGTGTCAATTCTGCCAGTGCTTGTGTGCAAGAACGCGAACGCACGTGTCTCTCGCATGACCACCAACGCATGCAGTGCGTGCAAGAGCACCTTACAAAAAAGGAAAAGACTGCGCAGTTAGGGTTGGCACAACCAGCACGATTTAGGGAAGAATGCTTAGCTGTCAGCCTATTTCTTGTGTCTGATAGGAGCTTTGGCTGTCATGCACACCCACTGCACGACAGACACAACTTTAAACGACACGACACAACACTGCACAACACTGCACAAAACTGGAGAGCTTGTAACTGGCAAATCACAGCATTCCTAAGGTGGCGGTTACACGTAAAATTTTTCCTATTTTTTTTCTTCGGGGGGGAAAAATATTTCCACTTTTGACAAAAAAATTTGCGGTCACACGTAAAATCCCAAAAATTTTTTCCCATGAGGAAAAATATTTTCGCCACATGCCAGAAACAGGGTGGGACCGGCTTTCAGTATTTTTTTTCGTTTGGGACCTCCCCCAAAAAAAGTTGGAAACTGGTCCCACATGTTTCCACCAAAAACATAAAAATCTATCTAAAAATAACTTAAAATTATGAATTTTGTGTTGTAATAGTCAGGGTGGTGTATTCTAAGAATTCTAAGGGGGGCCCCCCCAAGGCTCCTGCCAAGTCTAAACGCAAGCAGAGAGGAGACAAGCAGGAGCAGGCAGGTGGTGCCCAATGCATAGAGGCACCTGT
>Ga0307945_1004118_pt1 | contig 11776 bp, 11 predicted proteins | sample OrgLakmetagen228_FD_201818 | JGI IMG/M metagenome (GOLD analysis project Ga0307945, IMG submission 201818) | Saline water microbial communities from Organic Lake, Antarctica - #228 | ecosystem: Environmental > Aquatic > Non-marine Saline and Alkaline > Saline | place: Antarctica: Organic Lake...
TCTCTCTCTCTCTCTCTCTCTCTCTCTCTCTCTCTCTCTCTCTCTCTCTCTCTCTCACACACACACACACACACACACATGGGTGCAGGATGTAGGGCGTACATACCTCTCAACCCAAGCACAAAGGATGGGGGTGGTGTGTATCCACACCAAGCTTGAAACAAACACGAGAATACACACATACACACCAAGCCTCAAAACAAATACAAGAAAACACACACACACAACCACACACACATGCACACACACGCACACACACACGCACACACACACACACAGAGAGAGAGAGACACACACACAAAATGAGAGCGCCGGAGTCGGCTGCAACTCATCACTGAGGCTGTGCCTTGCTTCAAACAAAAAGCTTCTGATTATTTGCAGCGGAGCCTTGCGACGCAGCACGCTCGCACATGTGCAAGAGACACACACACACACACACCTGTGCAAGAGACACACACACCTGTGCAAGAGACACACACACCTGTGCAAGAGACACACACACCTGTGCAAGAGACACACACACCTGTGCAAAAGACACACACACACACACCTGTGCAAAAGACACACACACACCTGTGCAAGAGACAAACACACACACACCTGCAAAAGTAGGGCGGCAGATGAGGGTGCTGGGCTTGAAGAGGCAGCTCCCTGCCCTTGCTGACCCTCTCTACTGCTGCCCTGCGCATTGCCTTTATACGACATAAAGCGTTGCTTGTGGGGTGGGCCAATTGCCTCCCAGCCATCGCGCACACCAGCCTGTGATTCAGTGAGCGTACATTTGCGTGGAGATGTGTGTGTGTGTGCATGTGTGCATGTGTGCAATTTAATCAAGTCATTGCGCTGTTAAAGGCTGCCTGTGGTAGAAACAAGTGTGTTTGTAGGAATATGTGTGCATACAAGCAAGTTAAGGCATATGCGCAGGTGCGCTTGCGGGGTTTACAGTTGTTTAATGCCAGCTTGGAAATTGCGTCCGTGTCTTGTTGGATTGTGGCAACAATTGGAGTAATGACATTGAGCATTCCATCCTGATAGCACATGCCTAGGGTTGGCCAGAACCAGATACATACGGTGTATGTACAATATATTTGGCAGCAAAATCACCAAATATACGGTCATACATGGTGTATATACACGGTTCTGGCCAACCCTGCATACGCCTGCTGTAGGGTCATTCACACGATGGATGGCAAAGCTTGGTGCATAAGTAGGGCTGGCCAGAACCGTATATATACGTATATATACACCGTATATTTGGTGATTTCCAAGCCAAAAGTACCGTATATACACCGTATACATATATATGGTTCTGGCCAACCCTATGCATAAGAGCATTCTTAGTTGACATGTGGCTACACTTTGAGTCACAACTCTGAGTCTGAGCTAGTGGATAGATACTTCCTTGGCGCAAGTCTGCTGAGAGGCCATTTAGACGATGGGTGGCACAGCTGAATGGTCAAAGCATGCAACACGCTAAATGGTCAAAGCATGCAACACGCTGAATGGTTAAAGCATGCAACACGCTGAATGGTCAAAGCATGTACCACCTGAATGCAACACGCTGAATGGTCAAAGCATGCAACAGCTGAATGGATAAAGCATACAACACGCTGAAACGTTGCAGGAGCAGCAAAAAAAACAGCCAACGATCCACACATCAAGGGTTCAGTTATGTAAAGAGAAGCAACAAATCCAAACGAACGAACAGGTCAACCTTCCTAATGTCAGAACGCTGGCAGCCTTCCTGATGTCAACTTCTCACCCTGATTTGCAGTGTGCAACCAATAGAAGCCTGAGGATTCACAAACGCATGCACGCAGGCAGACATTCATGGGTACATACACATGCATACCCCCAATCTCACCTCCACTCCCACACCCACCCACATTAACTCACACATGCATGCATACACGTACACACCTCGTAAGCCGGTGCCTTGCCCCCCCCTAAACCGTCGGCTGCATCTTCTGATGCCATTGCCACAGCTATTCTGTCGGCTAACGACTTTTTAAGAAAGCCCTGCATTGTAATTGTGTGTTTGTATGTGCATGAGTGGATAAATGTTTACTGTTTATCCACAATCAATTTGTGAGACCAAATTAGAAAATGTAATTAAATTTCCGTTTTCAGTTCGGAGAAAGATCTTGAGTTTGGTTGGAAATTCGTAAGGGGCACTTTGCCGGTGAGTGTTTGTACCCCTGAGTGCCCAATAAAAAACATCATTAAACATCATTATTTTAAAACATCATTAAACATCATTAAACATCATTATTTTAAATTGCAGTTTCGGAGAGGGCTAAAAAAATATTGTTCCCTGGCCAAATATTTATTTAATTTCCGAACTGATCGTGGACAAACGGTATGTGTGTGTGCTTTTGTGCATGAACATACATGCTGTGTTTTTGGTGTGGTATTGAGTGCAAAACCACACAGCAGCAACCGAAAAAATATGGCCTTGATGCACAGCCATCAATGCTGTTTAAAGTAACCCCCTAGCAGATGGCGCTCGCGCAGTTTCTCCTGAATCCTTTTTACCTGATAAAATGCTGATCTCCATCGATTCCCCATTGATTCCCCAATAAGTCGTTATTCAGCAAAGTACAATGCCCGGTCATCAGTCGCTTATTTTTCTGCAAGAACGCTCTCTGTATCTGCTTTGCGGTTAATCCCGCCATGCATTGTTATTGTCCCTTTACCCCCTCTCCCTTTCACAACCCTGTGCCACGTCTTCCTGTTTTAATCCAAGCAAGTGTCAACTCAGTAATCACACCCTTTCCTGTTTCGATCCAAACAAAGTATAAATGCAGTAGGTACAGCCTTTCCTGCTTTAATCAAACAAGTGTCAGTAATCTCAGCCTTTCTTGTTTTGATCCAAACAAAATAATAATTCAACAATCACAGCATTTCCCGTTTATATCCAAACCAGGGTTGTTCTTTTCGATCTTTTGGGAACAATGGTTCGATATTGTTCGTGAAAATTCTAAAACCCTCGAACTGTTCGAGCTGTGCGATGTGCAATTTCGAGGATTTTGCTGGTTTCTGTGGTCATACTCGTCCAAAACATGCTTGATCTGTCTTAAACATATAAAATACTTCATACTTCATCTGTATACAAAAAATGAGAACGTTTGACAACTTTTAATAGCTCGTGAACAGCATTTTTAGGGTTCGTAAAAATGCGTGAAAGTTTGCAAACCTGAACTTTTGACCGAACCCCGAACTGAATAGCCCTGGTCCAAACAAGTCAACTCAGCAATCACAGCATGGCCTTTGTCAAGACACATGCCGTGCTACTCAACAATCCAGCTTAGCGCCAGGCAAGTTACCTGCCTGAAAAGCAGACTCTAAGCCACATCCGCGCCAATCCCTCGAGAAAATTCCCTGCCTCATCTACCATGTAGGCACCATTGTTGCCATTTGGCGCTGGCTGACACTACTGATGCGATATGCATACATACTAGGTCACGCATCTGTGTATCGCTGGATCTGCACAAACAATTATTTTTGGCCCTGCGTCTACGACACAAGGATGCCAACTTTTCATTGACGCACAAACAATACACAATCCCAATCCATTCCATACCAAATACCATCTTTGTGTTTTGCAAACAGACTGGTTTCATCAATTTGACGGACTTCAGCCATGAGTGTCAGACCAGACCCTCTTCTTGTACAGTGGTGCACTGTGAGTGTAGGTACACGCGATTCAACCTTTCTGTGTTTTGGCACAGACCAGACCCTCTTCTACAGTGGTGCACCGTTGGTGTAGGTACACGCGATCCAACCTTACTGTGTTTTGGCACAGACCAAACCCTCTTCTTCTAGAGTGGTGCGCCGTTGGTGTAGGTACACGCGATCCAACCTTACTGTGTTTTGGCACAGACCAAACCCTCTTCTTCTAGAGTGGTGCACCGTTGGTGTAGGTACACGCGATCCAACCTTTCTGCGTTTTGGCACAGACCAGACCCTTTTTGTTAAAGTGGTGCACCGTTAGTGTAGGTACGCGCGATCCAACCTTTCTGTGTTAATGTAGGTTCATGACTAGGGTTGGCCAGAACCACATATATACGGTGTATATATATTGTAAATTTGGCGGGGAAACCACCAAATATACCATCACATACGGTGTATATATACACAGCTTAGGCCAACCCTACACATGGCCTAACCTTTCTGTCTTTGACACAAAAACAGGCTACGTTATTAACTTGGTTACCCAGCATCTTTAGCCTTCCTTTGTGTTGACCCAGCATCTTTAGCCTCCCTTTGTCGGAAGGGAATCATAACCCACCTTGAGCTGGACGCTGCCGCCCTCCTTGAATTTTTCTTGGACCTTGGACCAGGCGGTCTCAGACAGGTAGGTGGGGTTGATATACCTGTGTGTGTGTGTGTGTGTGTGTGTGTGTGTGTGTGTGTGTGTGGTATACCTGAGGTCAACGCATCAATATAGTCACATCGCAAATATAGGCTAAGCAACAATGGCTTTCTTGTAACAATCAACCGGGCGATCTCAGACAGGCAGGTAGGGTTGATACACCTGATGTCAGTGGTCGTTATAAGTGCAGCTTAAAGGGTTGACGTCCCTAAGGCTGACGTGTCGTTATAATCACATCACATGATGTGGGTTGGGCAAGAAACAATGTTTCTTACATTTAATACTTCCTTGTTTCTTGGTCCAGGCGGTCTCAGACAGGGGTGGAGGTTGACGTACATAGGATTGACGTGTTGTTGTGCTTAAATTGCGGGCGAGACAGAGCGAACACTCTTCTTGAGACCAAGCGGTCTCAGACAGGTGGGTAGGGTTGACCTACCTGAGGTGAAGGTGTCGCCATGAATATTTGTAGGGTTGGCCAGAACCGTATTTGTTCGCCGTATATACGGTCCTCACTGCAGGGATCATCCGCCCTAGACGGCGTATGTGTACCGTATAGGCGGTATATCATCGCGTACCGAAATTGCTTTGTATTGAGGTCAAGCCTTTGGCCCATGTACTTTCACAGAGTGGCCCATGTAGTTTGGCCCAAGTACTTCACAGATTGGCCCATGTAGTTTGGCCCGTACAGAACGTATATCACTGCTTGCAGCGAACGTTTCTGACCCCCTTGTGATGTGTCGGGAGCAGTTTAAATAACTAAGTTACAAGGGCCTCGCGAAGCTTGCATTCGGATCTGAAGCTCGCATTCTCTGTTTGCTCAGGTTGCCAATGACAACTTATCACGAAAGACAACAAAGAGCTCTAAAAAAACAGCAACAAGCTCACCTTATCAGGAAAGACAGGTCATCGTCGCTCGGGCCTTGTTGCTGCCCAGAGGTGGAAGGCGGGCCGGATGCTCCTGCTTCTTGTTCACCTACGCAAAACAGAGAACAGCAGCAAATGAATAAGTTGGGAGTGCTGGACAAGAGGTGAAAGGCGGGCCGGATGCTCCAGGTGCTTGTGCACATGAGCAAACAGAGAACAGCACGCCAACAAATTAGTTGGGAGTGCTGGATGAGAGGTGGAAGGTGGGCCGGATGCTACTGCTGTTCGTGCACCTTTGCAAAACAGGGAACAGCAGCAAATGAATAGCTGCGAGTGCTGGATAAGAGGTGAAAGGCGGGCCGGATGCTCCAGGTGCTTGTGCACATGAGCAAACAGAGAACAGCACGCCAACAAATAAGTTGGGAGTGCTGGATGAGAGGTGGAAGGTGGGCCGGATGCTACTGCTGCTTGTGCACCTTTGCAAAACAGAGAACAGCAGCAAATGAATTAGTTGGGAGTGCTGGATCAGAGTAGAGGTCAGCGGCCAGACGCTGTTCTGTTTTAAGCACCTGTTCAATACAGTGATGCGAACAATGGTGCAATGCACAGAACAGCAGCAAACGCTGTTTGGTTATAAGCACCTGTGCAATACAGTGATGCAAACAACGGTGCAATGCACAAAACAGCAGCAAATGAATAGCTGCGAGTGCTGGATTAGAGTGGAGGTCAGCGGCCAGACGCTGTTTGGTTATAAGCACCTGTGCAATACAGTGATGCAAACAACGGTGCAATGCACAGAACAGCAGCAAATGAATAGCTGCGAGTGCTGGATTAGAGCAGAGGTCAGCGGCTGGACGCTGTTTGGTTATAAGCACCTGTGCAATACAGTGATGCAAACAACGGTGCAACACACATAATAGCAGCAAATGAATAGTTGCGAGTGCTGGATTAGAGCAGAGGTCACGGCCGAACACTGAAAAGCAACTGTGCAATACATTGAACAAGGGCGCAAGCTAGAAACGAGTCTGGAGACCTGCACTGGAGGTTTATTACCGGATGTTTTGGCTTTTTGTGCACCAGCGCAAAACAGCAGAGGAGAGTTTTGGGAGAATTGTTGGATAAGAGGAAGACTTTAAACCGGTGCCTCTCCTGAAATTCTTCCTGTACATCCTGAAGGTATTCCTGTACATCCTGAAGGTCTTCCTATACATTCTGAAGGTCTTCCTATACATCCTGGAAGTCTTCCTGTACATTATGGAAGTCTTTTGCACTGTACCTGAATTCAGGATTCAGGCACAGTACGCAGGCAGCAAATATTGTGGGGATATATAGATCAGATTAGAAGGCTGTGAGCTGATCGCCCTTTCTAAAAAGTCTTTGCACTTTCCTTAATTTCACTTTCCTTGATTTTACTGAACTCAATTTCACTTAACTTGACTTCACTGTACTTAATTTCACTGTACATAACTTCAGGCACAGCATGCAGCAACCCCAAAGAGACCTGTGGAGAAAAGCCAGCAGAGGCCAGTGCATCTCCCACACGTAAACATGCCACCCCACACAAACCGTTACTACCCCACGCAAAACAATGCTAGCCCACACAAATCTAATCTACCCCATACAAATCTAATCTACCCCACACAAATTGATGCCACCCCACACAAACTGATACTACCCCACGCAAAACGATGCTGCCGCACATAAATTGATATTCCTCCACACAAATCGATGCTAGCCCACAAAAATTGATACTACCCCAAGCAAACCAACACTAAATGCGACACAGACTTTGTACTCACAAATACAAGAGGCGCATAGATACAGCTTCGCACCTCGCCTTTGGCACACACACACATACACACACACACACACACACGCGCGCGCACACGCACACACATACAACCGTTGCTGGATTACGGCTACCCGCTACCTGCTGACACACCTGCTGCACTGTCCTTGAGCCCAAAGAGCAAATACTGCTGACACACCTAGGGCAAATACTGCTGCACAATCCTTGGGCCCAAAGGGCAAATACTGCTGACACACCTGCTGCACTATCCTTGGGCCTAAAGCTACCTGCTGCACTATCCTAGGGGCCAAAGGGCAAATGCTGCTCACACACCTGCTGCACTATTCTTGGGCCTACACACCTGCTGCACTATCCTTGGGCCTACACACCTGCTGCACTATCCTTGGGCCCAAAGGGCAAATACTGCTCACACACCTGCTGCACTATCCTTGGGCCCAAAGGGCAAATACTGACTGGCTGCTAGCAAGTCTGCTCCTTTGGCTAATGGAGCGCTGTCTGTCTCCTTCTCAAATCCACCTCCCCCCTCCGCCCCTTTGTTCTGATGTAACCCTTGCTCATTCCCCCCCTGCGGCTGCTGCGTCTGTTGCGTGTGCAGCTGCTGCTGCTGCTGCTGCTGCTGCTGCTGGAGTTGTTGAAGAGAGGCGTTCTGGGCTCCAGCCGGCTCCTCAGGGCCGTGGTACCACCCACTGATGCTCATGCGTGGCTTGTCGGCAGCGAACACCTCCTGTGTGTCGTGTGCGGACGCGCGCGTGTGTGTGTGTGCGTGTGTGTGTGTTCAATCAATGTGAAAGCATGTGAAGGCTCCTCAGGGCTGTGGTACCACCCGCTGATGCTCAAGCGGGGCTTGTCGGCAACAAACACCTCCTGTGTGCCGTGTGTGGACGCGCGTGCAATCATGCATGGTTATGGTTATCAATAAAGGGATGCAGCCCACCCAACAACCACTCGAAAAACATCAACTCCCATCAGGATCCTCAAAGATTTTGCATCATGACAAGCAGCAGTCACGCATGTCTCTCCACATAGAAGTGTTGAGTCTGTGCATGTAACTGTCTGTGTATGTAACTGAGTCTGTGTTTGTTACTGAGTGTTTATGACTGCCTCCCACCAGCGAAATCAAGCTTGCGTAGATACACGCCTGATGCTCTCTTTCAAAACGCCGAACGTGCATTTCAAAGTGCACCTGCGTAGATACACGCCTGATGCCCTCTTTCAGAACGTCTAACGTGCAGGCATTTCCCCACACCCTAAGCCGTCTCTCCTTTTACACTGTAGAGGCAAGCGACAGTATCCAGGCACAGGTAGCCAGGCACACACACTGTAGAGGCACGCGACAGTATCCAGGCACAGGTAGCCAGGCACACACACTGTAGAGGCATGCGACAGTATCCAGGCACAGGTAGACAGGCACACACACACACTGTAAAGACAAGCGACATTATCCAGGCACAGATAGACAGGCACACACACTGTAGAGGCACGAAACAGTAGCCAGGCACAGGTAGACAGGCACACACACTGTAGAGGCACGCAACAGTAGCCAGGCACAGGTAGCCAGGCACACACACTGTAGAGGCACGCGACAGTAGCCAGGCACACACACTGTAGAGGCACGCAACAGTAGCCGGGCACACACACTGTAGAGGCATGCGACAGTAGCCAGGCACAGGTAGCCAGGCACACACACTGTAAAGGCATGCGACAGTTGCCAGGCACAACGCAGTAGCCAGGCACAGGTAGCCAGGCACAAACACTGTATGACTCACATCATAGAGGCACGCGACAGTAGAGGCACGCGACAGTAGGCTGGAAGCAAGCTGCTTGACCTTTTGACTCTTGCAGCTCTATACGCAGGCAGCCAGCTTTTTGGGGAAGATGCCTGGTGCAATCACACGTACGCACACACACGCACACACATACCAGGTACACAGACACACGCACACACACGCTTGGTACACACAGACGCACACACACACACACGCACACACACATACACACCTGGACGGCATGGAAGCTCTTCCCAGGGAGTACCGTAAACATAACCATGGAGTTGAAGGTGGGCAGGTGGCAGGTGGAAGGGTGCACAGCAGGTGTGTGTGGTGCACCTGAGGGTGTAGGTGCAAGTGTGTGTGCAAGTGTGTGTGTGTGTGTGTGTGTGTGTGTAAGGGAAATGTACCTTGACATTGATAGCACACAGACAGGAAGCAGGTGGATGGGCAGGTGTCAAAAAAAGAGTTGTGCAGCACTGGGGCTATAGTGCACCTATGAGAGTGATAACAATAGTGGCAAAAGAAGAGTTGCATAGCACGGGGGCTTTGGTGAGTTGCATAGCACGGGGGCTTTGGTGAGTTGCATAGCACGGGGGCTTTGGTGAGTTGCATAGCACGGGGGCTATGAGTTGCATAGCACGGGGGGTGTGGTGAGTTGCATAGCACGGGGGCTGTGTGGTGAGTTGCATAGCCCGGGGGCTATGGTGCACATATGAGGGTGATAACAATATCGCAAGCTAACGCACACTAGTAGGAAGGTGTGTGTGTGAGTTGTAGGTGGAGGGATGCACAGCAAAGGTGCGCGCAAGCAAGCGGCCTTCCTTGTTCAGAGCGTGGCAGGTGGAGTAATGAGCACTTTTGCGCACACACACACACGCACACACGCACACACGCACACACACCCACACCCACACCCACACCCACACCCACACCCACACCCACACCCACACACGCACACACGCACACACGCACGCACGCACACACGCACACGCACACACGCACACACGCACACACGCACACACACGCACACACGCACACACGCACACACGCACACACGCACACACGCACACACGCACACACACACACGCACACACACACACACACACACACACACACACACACACACACACACACCCCAGCCTGTAGAAGGCCGCAGCTCTGCCTACCTTCTCAAAGGGTGGAGCACGGTGCTGGATGGTACCTTGCTGGTAAGTAGGGTTGACCATAACCGCATTCACACGGTGCATTCTAGGTATTTTGGCAGGAAACTACCAAAATGACGGTCATATACAGTGTATATATTCGGCCAAACCTATACGGTGTATATATATGGTCGTAAATGGTACATATATGGTCATAAACGGTACACAAATATATATACGGCCAACCCTACTGATCAGGCAAGTACGTGTTAATTGCGCACCTCGACAAGAAGGGTACAAACTGACCGAAAAGGCACAAGGGGGCACAACCTATGGACACTAAACGATGCCTACTTTCCTCAGAAAAGGGCACAAAACAATGGCTTACCTTGAACTAGGGGATACAGCTCCAGAGTTCCTAACCGATGCCTACCTTCCTCAGAACCTCAGAAAAGGGCACAAAACATTGGCCTACCTTCAACCAGGGGATACAGCTCGAGGGTGCCTCCATCTTCCTGGGTCCAAGGCTCGTCAGGGTCGGTGAGGTAAATGATGTACGACACCCTGCAGTGTGTGGTTGACACGAGTTTACGTATCCATTCTACTTTGCATTACTCTAACTAGCGCTTGAGCTAAACGCGACTACACAAATCAAGGCTCGTCAGGGTCGGTGGGGCAAATGGCAAATGATCAAATGATGTACGACACCCTGCAGCGTGTGGGTGACACAAGGGTGCACGATGTGCGGCATTGAGGCAAATCAAGGCTCGTCAGGGTCGGTGGGGCAAATGGCAAATGATCAAATGATGTACGGCACCCTGCTGCGTGTGGGTGACACAAGGGTGCACAACAGGGAAGTACACTGGGTGGGGGGTGCGTGGGGTCGACCTACTGTATATGAAAATATCCACCGTATCTGTAAACGTGTAATCATACATCGTACATGGGTTATGGCTGACCTGTCAAAACTGTATATACGCCGTATATGGACCGTATTTACAGGTGGTGCACCCCAGACTTGGGTTCGATTCCCAACAGCAGTCTTTTTTCTTTTGTTGGTCAATTTTTCTCTCACCTCTTATACATTGGACACTTCATTTGCTTCTTACCTTTAATACATGCATGTTTTGCATTAATAAATAGCTTTATTGGTGATCATGGTAGTTGAACTCCCTTTTGCACGTCAAATGGCCATTTCTGGGTCTTTTGGGCCTGGCTCCTTACCATTTATTATTGGGTACAAAAAATTGGGTCATGCATGCTCAGCTTTTCAAGAGCTGTAGATTGACCCCCTTTTGGTCAGACCCACCATTCCCGGCCAAGTTTCGTCCCTATAACGAACCTGCAGATTTTTCCACTTAAAATGATTCTGGGCAGTTAGAAGAAGTATATGAAACACTTCTGCGCAAAAATAAATGGGTTTGGGGTCAAAAGTGTGAGTGGGGGGCTTGATTTGTGCCATTTCCCTGCCAAATTGCCTAACTTTAGTGACATGAGTGCACAAGTGCATGTCCAAGCACAAACTTCCCCCATTTTTTGGTTCCCAATTAGTTTTTAGGCCCAACCAACTTAGTGCGTGGGCTTGTTTGCAAGGCAAAAATGTGCATTTTTTGAAAACCATGGAAGCACGGTGTTTGGACGCCATCTGAGTATCAGGAGTTGTTCAGTATAATTCCCAGGGGTGTTTAGCCAAGTTTTATGGTCTGGGATGCTGGGGGTGGGCTGTGGTGGGCAGTGACAGCTGGGAAGTAAACAAACTTATAAGGCTTTGCCAGGAGGCCCTAGGCGCAACCTGTTTCGCTGGAAAGGCACGGAC
>Ga0307945_1004122_pt1 | contig 11772 bp, 15 predicted proteins | sample OrgLakmetagen228_FD_201818 | JGI IMG/M metagenome (GOLD analysis project Ga0307945, IMG submission 201818) | Saline water microbial communities from Organic Lake, Antarctica - #228 | ecosystem: Environmental > Aquatic > Non-marine Saline and Alkaline > Saline | place: Antarctica: Organic Lake...
CCACCCCCCAAACCCCCCTTCTAGTGCTCCCACCCAAACAAAAAGGGTACCAATCTGCTCCTTTCTAAATTCTGCATCCATCTGCATACTCATCAGAGTTTGAAACTGAAGTGTTGCAGAGTTATGGGGCAAAAACTGAGATACGGACGCCCACGCACATATGACCTACCAGGCACCCACAACTGGCTTGCACAGTCCCACATTGCTTCCATTTCTCCAGAATTCCAATGACTATTTCATGCTGGCACAATCCTGTAAGTTTGGGGTGAATTGCTGCTCCATTGGCTTGACTCACCCCGCGGCCTGCACCCGAGCGCGTGAGCATCTGGCTTTTGGACATGTCCCCTTAACCCAATTTGCCCAAAAAGGGAGCCAATCGACTGGGCTTGAGCTGAGGATTCTGACGATACATTTAAAATTCCGTGAAAATGCCCCAGAAAAAACTGGAGACCCCCCGCAAAAAAGCTAAAAACCCGTCAGGTGACCCCCCCCCCCTCCTTGATTCGACCCATATATATATATATATACCAATCCACGGCTCTTGACGTCAGGGTTCCGAATATATGATTTTTAATTAATTAATTTGACACGTGTCGTCCAAAAGTTATGCTTCCTGCAGCCTCCTGGATCCCACGTAGACAAGTAGGGTGTGATCCTGCGGATCACAAAAAAATGGGACGGAGCCTGCGCTGCAACTTGCATTGAAATTGTACATAATGTTGTGAGAGCGATTCAGGGGGGGCTGCGCGTAGGAGGGGGGTTTGACCGGGGTGTTCCGGAATCAGCGCAATTTTGGCTTTTGTTTCACAATTTTTACACTGTAAGTTGCCTGGCTGGCTCAAAGCTCTATTCTTTCAGTGTTGACTGCAGTGAACATAAAGGGACTAGGCCCCGGGGGGCTCCGCCCCAAAAATGCAGAGCTCTTGTTCATGCTTTGAAGGTATATCCCGAACGCTTAGGCAAGGTAGGTAACGAAGAAGACAAAGAGATCACTCCTGCTTTTACATCTTGTACCTTGCTCTATAAAGTCACTAAAATATTTGCTGTCCCCCTGTCTAAACCCCCTAAAGTTACCTTTGCAGCAGCATACTGCTGGAACTAACTGACAATCTGCTATGTTTCGTTCTCCGTCCGCGGCCTGTTAAAAGTAAATATTCCATACTATATGTTGCGCACCTGTTCATGGTGATGCAGGGTCTTACAGCTTCATCTATGTTTGATGCCACCGTCAGAATGGTCAAGTTAAAGTGCCTGTTCAAAGGTCCTGCATAACGTAGCGCAGCGCAGAACTGATGAAGTACACTGCGTGCTACAAGCTGCAAGCGTACAAGTGTAAAATGACGCCACGCACTTTGCCCTAAGCATCACTTGTTCCAGTGTAGGCAACTGAAGAGCTTTATGACTATTAGTCACCTGGAGGTTCGTAACAGGAATCCGCGGGGTTGCGGCGTACACTCCTCATCCATGACTGAGCATGCTGCCACGTTGAATTTAATACACTCTGGATTTGTGAGGATTGAGGATTGAGAGAGGCAGGAAAGAGGGATGTTAGAATCTCCTTCTTCTGGGTATGCCCACAACGAATTGAGAATGAACCTAAATGTTGACGCTTGATTGGTGGTCGGAACGGGGTAAATCTATCTAATGTGACCAACCCTGCTGATACCTTGTGCCCTAGCCCCCCCCTTCTGAATATTTGAAAGTAAAGCGAGTAGGGGACGTGCTCCTGTAACTGGCCTACAAGTGACTGGACGAACCTTGTTGGCCAATCGCCCTGTATACTCTGAAGATGTGTTGGACGCGTAGATGGATGGAGGGTTATTGGTCTTGACATGCGTATGCTTGTTGCCTGCCAGAAGAGCCGTGTGGTGTGGCAAGCGCAAGGTTGAGCTGAGGCGGTATTTAAGAATGCTTGACTTGGTGCGCCCTGTAGCAAGGCACCTTTGTTACCATTGTAGTAATGTACTAGAGTTAAGAGGAGAACCAAGTACAAGACAAATGTGATGGGGAGGCGGTTCCGGAGCATTCACACATAGTTGACTCTTCAATCTCGCATTCAACTTTCTCCTAAACCTCTTAAAATGTAAATATACTGCCTGATAAATTCACTCGGCCTTTTCTCGCATGGACTCATGATAAATTGTTCTATTTTCCGCGGGTTTTTTTGTAGGTGCTAAAAGTCTGTGGTGCTACAACAAACACCCCCAACAATTTTACAGCACTTTTTGACTGATCCTTAGGCCCCGGTCACACGCATAATTGCACATTTAATTATTTACACATTTATATTAATTAGGAACTCGTAATTATTAAGGAGGGGGGGCGGAAAATTATTACGGTTGGAAATATTGGTCCAGAAAGTTCCAAATCGACAGCTCTGTACCAGAACGGGGGATTGGCGAGGAATTGTTTTAAATAAAGTTTCAACACTTTAGTATAGGGAAAAGTAAGAATAGTAAGGCTTTGAAGCAGGGCTCTAAGCCGGGAGGCCTCTAGGGCTGAGCCAGCTGACCATCTCGCTCCCCGTAGTTGAAGAGTCCAGCAGCAGCCAGGCGGTCAGCAGCCACCCAGCCTGCAACCTCTTCATCCGGCTGGCGACTTTCAGGGGCTGGATGATGAAGAGGTTATTGAGGGAGACAGCCAAGGATAATAGCACTTGAGCATGGAGAGCATGGAGAGCAAAAGCAGAATTAGCACAAATGTACGGCTTAAAAGCATGACCATCAACCGATTTTTGCACGTAAGACACTACTATTCCATGTAAATGCATCTCCAACTTGGCCAGGCTCACCAGCAAATGTTTATGTATGTAATTTTCCACGTGCATCAACGCAATGCAAACAATATAATGGCACAATGGCACTATAATTTTTGTAACAGAAATATGTCTCCCTACTCACGGCTTTTCAATCATAAATGTGGCTTCAATAGCACCAGCACAAAATGGCAATTGCTACATAACCCCTGAACTCACGCATGGTGCGCATAAGCTCAGCACCTTCAGCAGGAAATATAATATGCTCTGGGACATAACGCTGCGACAGGACTGAAATTACCTCGTGCACTATTTTAACTACTGTAGATTTTCCAATGTCATATGTGCATGTGAGACTGGTAAGGAGACCCAGAGCCAGCCCAATCTAAGAAGATTGCTAGCCTCTTTTCAATTAAAACAGCATCACGCATGTCAGTGTCATGCTTGGCAAAGATTGAGCAGGATGTTGCGCAAAGAGAATTAAACGCTGGCGGGTTACTCATGCGGAAAGCTTGCCTGATGTAGAGTTGACAGCCTACCAATAGTACGGCAATAACCCTTTCCCCCACGGTCATACAATAGATAGCCAACAATTTGCTTTTGTTGAACAAGTTGACTCCAAGCGCCGCATTGTATAGAAACAATGGTGAGTATAGCGGCAAGAGACAACCACAGCAAGCATGATGTGCCTGGTTTGGGGTGAGATGACAACACTTTGAGCCCATGTGTGGGGCAACTAAGAATAAGCTGTGTGCAATGTTTGGAGTTTGTTTGATAAAAAGTGGGCGCAGTTAGATTAACATATCTTGGAGTCGAGACTCCTCGAGGGTGTTAAAGGGCTTACATCCACAAATAACAATAATGGAATACTGTACCTTACAATCACCACTGCGGTTCATCGACGTTTATACCAACCGAGGTTTGAAATTTGCATATAGGTTAATATATAATATATATTGTTGGTACAGTAGTGTTACGGTAGAGTTAAGCACCGGGAGGTCCTGTCCCAGAGGGGTCTGACTGAGGCCTAAAAAGGATCACCTTTGTAATGTTCAATGGGCGCCATATCCGGCACTTCTCAAGCTTAGCATTGTCACAGAGGGGGCTGACTGAGCCAAAAAAAGTGTATTTTTTAAATGTGAATTGAGCACGTGCGCCCTAAGTTGCTATGTTTAAGCTTAGCACCCAGAGGCAGGCGTGCTCTGGATTTTTATTTGCACCTAAGCTTGAACATAGCAACTTAGGGCGCACGTGTCTGATTTTCCGTGGCGTGGACCCCTTTTTTCACCACAAAATCTTCACAGCAGATCACCCACTCCACCAAATGGCATACTTTTGTGTGGTATGGTGTTGTTGTAATAAACAAATATGATTGCAAAAAAAATCAAGTGAAAAGATGAAGTGCGTGGTGATGTGGCTCAACATGTGCTGTTTTTTCAAAGAAAGGCACCAAATTAGGGTTTGGGCAGTCAAGGTGGGCTTTGACCCCCGTCAAGTTGCGCAAACTGTGACTTACATGGATATAAGCAAATCCTCGTGCAGTTTACAATATCAGCTTTCATTTAAAGCCAGAATGGTGTCAGTTGGCTGAGTGGGCAGTGAATGGCTGGATTCAGAGTGCAAAAAGGGCACATATTTGGACATTTCCCCAGTCAGCCCCCTCTGGCATTGTCATGCAGATTGCAAAGCAGGGTTTTAGTTGGGTAAGTAGTCTGTGGCGTTGCTATGCCAGAAACAAGGTATGTCAACTTGATTAGCCCAAGCCAAGTCCATTATTGTCGTTCCATATTTATGGTATTCGGTATTAAAGTGGCTCCTTTCCCTTATTAATGTGGGGAGTGTTTTTTACTGCCTGCGTATTTTTTTTTCTTCTTTCAGGCATACAGTTATAACATGGGGTGGGGGGTCTGAATGGTGTTTTGCTGTGGAGGGGTGACCTAACAAATAACTCACGTGCTGAAGTGTATATCTCCGCAACTATTCCGTGCATGCAGATGCGCACCCACCCCCTAACTGCGCCGCTAATATGTAGAATTTAAATCACATTGTCAGAGATAGCTTTTGTCGGATCACCCTTTTAGCAACGGTACATGCGCCAGATGTGCAAGCCATCCGTAAGTTTCACCATTGTTCGGATTCCACCCCTCTGCGGTCCAGACCCCTGCTTGGGTACTCACGCAAGGGGTGGACCTGCAAGGGAGCTGCTAGCAGTGTTGCAAGCCATATTTTTCCTGTATTGCAAGCCAATTCTCTTGCCAAACCTGTTTGCAGCTTTAAAAAGGAATGCGCTGCTCACAAATTGCAGGTTTCCGGGTTTTGTTTGAAAAGTGCTTTGTAATCAAGCACCAGAGCTCTAGGCACCAAGTGATGGCTTCTCTGAGAAGGCAGTGGTGTCCAAGGCAGTCACACATATATCTTTCTATCTTTAAATACACAGGAACGAAACACAATTGCAAATTTAAGGCTTTAAATGTTTTGCCCATCACTGCTCATGCCTTCTGCTGGTCACAGCCTTAATGTGTATAAACAATATTTTGCTATCCAATGCAACTTACTTGTCAGAAGCAATCAACGGATGAAAAAAGGCACGATTATTACGCGGAGTTTTGGCACAGAAAAGCTATTCTGTGGATCTTTGCCATCCATGGTGTCGATCCTCTAGGATTTCTTTTAGAAGGATTCCTCTGAAGAGTTAGTGGACATATGATAGCTCTACTAGAGCAGATTGACATACACCCCTGTTATAATGGGGTCATTTTGGAGGGGCTTGATCAGGCAAAACTGGTTATTTTGATCAAAATACTTCCTCATGAACTCATGAAAAATGCTTGAACCGTTGGCAATCAAGAGGAGATGAAAATAATGGCACCCCAATGTGCTTTTTCTAGACCCGCCCATGAGTAGTAGGACAGATTATTGCTGAGTTTGATTCGCTACATCATCCATTCCTCCTCTGACTTGTATTAAACTGATCTCCCTAGACTGTTGTTTTAAAATGGGATTATTTCAAAAAAAATATTTCAAAACACTTTTTATTGCCCCGCTGATAATTGCGCATCCTGTCACTTTCAGTATTAACACTACTACATAAATGTTGAGCGCCTTTATTTGTTTGCTTGAGCATGTATCTTTTAAATGAATAGAGGATGGAATATAATTCTTTCCCGCAGCCGAGCACTTGGCGCATCACGCGGTGGGAATAAAGAAGAAATTTTGGAGAAGGAAATGCTAATATTAATCAGGGATTCATTTATACCCCCACTAATACCCCCCAGCACCAGGTCAGACCTGTTAGCCGGGCTGGCAACGGGCGGTAGCTACCTGCTGATATTGTTATTATTATGTCATAGCACGCAATCTATCTATCGTCGTCATACATATGCACGTAAGTATCTAAGGCAATTGCAATCAAGGTCACCATCCAGCTAGCATTCATTTTATTATCAATCAGCGGTGCAGCACTGTACGCCTGACCTGGTTTGCCAACCAACCAGCAGGTAATTGGCGGCGGGAGGTCAGCAGCGTTTGTTATTTTCAGCTTAACCTCCTGCACTGCTTAACCGCGCTGTGATGTGCCTGACCAGCCTGACCATTACCAGTTAACCCTGCTGGTCTATCCATTAAAAACTGGACAATGGCGAACAGGCACCCTCCTGAGACAGCTCTGCCCTCCTTCCTCCTAGTACGGCATGTGCCCTGGGTTGAGAGAAATTTTACAACATTAAGTGTGCGCATCTTAAACGGGAGGGGAGGTTTGCGAAGGTTTGGCATGCAAGCACAGTTCATTTGCATTCTTCACTTTTCAAGTTTCTTATTATTACTAAGTATAGTTACGTAATTTATCAAATAGTCTCTTGGGACACAGAAGAAATTTAGCTTTAAGCTTTAAAGCTGTTAAGCCATGGCTTCTGCCGTTGGGAATGCAATCAAAGTAACCTCCCCCTCTCCTCAGCAAAGACACACTCCTCTTGACATAGCAGCCGGCAGCAACAGCCACAAACCATACAGCAGGAGGCAGCACCGGACCACCGTAATTACGCACGGCAGGAAAGAGCAGAAGAACGAAGGCCTTTACTTTGACTATGAGCCTGTGGATGCCAAGGCCGCCAAGGAGGTGCCCCTTGAAAAAGGTGCAGGATTGGCACAGAATATTTTTTGCAAAAATCAACGTAGCACGGACAGACTTTGCATGCACACACAAACACACGTGCACACACCCACACACACACACACACACACACACACACACACACACACACACACACACACACACACACACACACACACACACACACACACACACACACACACCGCGAGCGCGCACACACACACCGCGAGCGCGCGCACACACACACGCACACGCACACGCACACGCACGCACACAAACACACATTCTTACGCAGAGCGCTTGCAAGGCGAGTTTGAGTGGGTGCAAAACGCAAGAAAGAACGTGAACCGTCACTCTGGGCATGATGACCCGTCCAACAACAAGGGCAACCGCAGGGGTGCAAATAAAAGGCAACCTAAGAACAAGGGGCAAGGTAATACCTAGTATTTATAGCACACGCCCATGTGCACGTGCATGTACATACACATAACGCACACGTATGCTCGCACACACTCTCTCACACACATACGCACACACATGCGCACACACGCACGCACGCACACACACACACAAACACACATACGCACACACACATATGCACAGACACACACACACACACACATACACACACACATTGCACGTGCACACACATATGTACACGTACGCACGCATGCACACATACACACACACATGGAGACGTATACACACGCACATGTTCAAACACACACAACACCCCAGGCGTCCCCGCTCCGCCTTTGCAGCAGCCCCCTGTCCGTCATTCCACCCCCCCTGCTAGCCCTCTTCCTAGCAGTAGCAGTAATACCATTGACAGCCCTCTGTTAAAACGCCCCCAGCCTCAACAGCCCGTCCAACAACCACCACGCCCCTCTGCACTCCCCTCCCAAAACGACCCCACCGGTACAAGCAGCGGTAGCGTTGCCGATGCCAATGCCAGTGCCAGTGTGCCCAGCGCTGCTCGTGGCGACAGTGCCCGTGCTAGTGCACCCGCCTCAACAATCAGCCAGCTGTCCGAGGGCAGCAGTGCAACAGCAGCACCTCCCCCAAGCCGCCCTGCAACACAGCCCCTTCCCCCCTCAGGAAGCAACGCAGCCCAGGCAGCGAGGCTGGAGGCCGCAGCCAAGGGTGGGTGGTCCGGCATGTGCCACACGGAAAGCGTTTTGAGCATCACACGATCTCATGATGTGCTTGCACGCCACACAAAGGGTTGAATGTTGTGCTTGCACGCCACACAAAGGGTTGAGTGCATGAGGCTCAGAGCTGTTTGTGTGCGCAGTTGCACACGCAAAACACGCACATGGAAAACGCATTTGTGTGCAGCCTCAATGCAATGAAGTAATGAAATGCATGGTTTGTATGTCCCCTGCTGAAATGAAGCAACCGCTTACACGCACGCGCACACGCACACACACACACGCACACACACACACACACACACGTGCAGAAGCATGCATACACCACACAGCATGCTTAATCATGCTTACCTGTCCACAAATCCAGTTCATTTCGACTGGCAAAAGGGTGATCCATCAAGAAGCACGCACCCAGCCCCCCATTCCATCCAAACAGTTGACACGCTGTACCGTTTTAAGTCTCACTCTACTGCCTATCTGTGCCGTAATGTAACAGATACAGGTTCCTTTCGAGCGTATGGCATATGGCTAGGGTTGGCCAGAACCATATATATACGGTATATATATACGGTATTTTTGGCAGGGAAATCATCAAATATACAATTATATACGGTGTATATATACGGTTCTGGCCAACCCTACATATGGCTCACGAGTCGCGCAAAGATCAGATCACAACTCCATGCCTTGCCATTCTCACATCCCATGCTCACACACACACACACCATCAGGCCACCCAACCACATGACTTTTGCCTCACTCCTTATGCAGGCAGTGGCAGGGCCTCCAGCGATGAGGGCAGGCGTGAGCGCATCAGCCGCCTCATCAGTGGCCCCACTAACGACAGTGAGCAGCCACCTCCCACAAGCAATGATGCTGTTACAGGAGCCTCCTCCTCTGGTGAGACATGCTTTGGGAGTAGGGCTGGCCAGAGCGTATTGTTTGTGTGACGTATGTGTACCGTGTATACCGTATATATATATATATGTATATTTGTATACCGTGTATATGTATACCGTATATATGTATGTATATTTGTATACCGTATATATATGTGTATGATATATGTAAACCGTGTATGACAGTTCATTTGGTGATATCCCTGCCAAAAATACCGTAAGTACACCGTATATTTATGGTCCTGGCCAACCCTATTTGGGACGCTTGCGCTTGTCGCAGGTGCTTGGTGCATGCTGGTGCTTTTGCTGGTGCTTTTTTGCCGGCATGTGTGGACGTTGCTCCGGTGCTTGCGTGTGCTGGTGTTCGTGCGTGCTTAAGTTCAGCCAGTGCATTGCACCTTTTTGATTGGCTCTGGGTATTGGGTACGTACACAACAGGTGAAAATGTAAATTCAAGGGCTAAAGTGCACACACTGCTGCTTGTGTGCTTGTGTGTATTTTGATTGGCAAAGCACCTCCTCTGTTTTGCTAATCTGTGATACTACGTTTAAAACATTCTGAGTTGATGGCACATGCAAGTACAAGCACCTTTCACACACACACACACGCACACACACATGCACGCACACGTACATGTACACACACACACACATACACACGCACATGCACACAGGTGACAGGATCAGCGAGCGCAGGCAGCGATTGCTGAGCCGCATGCAAGCCCCTCCCCCTTCCTCAACACCGCCACCAAGTGAGTGTTAGTGCTCTCCATTGTCTCTCTCTCTCTCTCTTTCTTGTCCGTGTGTGTGTGTGTGTTTCTGTGTGTGTATGTGCACGTGTTTGTCCATCATACGCCGCATGAGGCGTGCGCATGCAGACAAACGAGTATGCCTGTCTGCACATTCCAGTTGACGCATGCAGACAACCGAGTATGCCTGCCCGTACATTCCAGTTGACGCAGGCCAGCTCGTTGTTTAATAATAAGTCTAAAATGCTTGACCTGTATGCAATTATGAGCACCTGCAATGTCCATCTCCCCTCTCACCCGCAGCAACTATGGCTGCGGGAGCTGCTTCTTCGTCTCCTGCTACTGCTGCTGCTGCTGCTGCTGCTGCTGCTGCTGCTGCTGCTGCTGCTGCTGCTGCTTCCCCTTTGCCTACCAGCAACATTGGTTTTGAGCTGCCTCCCCTGCCAGAGCTGCCACCTATGCCAGAGCTGCCGACTGAGGGCTTGAATGAAGAGGAGCTGCAGGTGAGTGTGTATGTGTGTATTGCCATTTCAAGTGTGTATTGCCATTTCAAGTGTGTATGACCATTTCAAGTGCACGTGTGTGCGTAAGCATGTATGACCATTTCAAGTGCACGTGTGTGCGTAAGCATGTATGACCATTTCAGGTGCACGTGTGTGCGTAAGCATGTATGACCATTTCAAGTGCACGTGTGTGCGTAAGCATGTATGACCATTGGTGTGTGCATGGATGGATGTATGCATAGTTGAGAGCGGGCGTGAGTCAAAGTGAGGGTGTTGGAGGTTGTGTCGCTGCGTACTTCAGCCTCAAGGGTTTGGGATGAGGAGAGACTATACAGGTGTAAGTGAGCATATGTATGGCCATGTGTGTGTGTATGTGTAGGGGGGTGTGTGTTTGCGTGTCTGTTTGTGCGCAATAGCGTGAGCGTGGCTCTATGCATCTTCGTGTGCATATGTATGGCCTTGTGTGGGGGGGTGTGCGTGTTTGTGTGTTTGCGTGTCTGTTTGTGCGCATTGGTATGAGCGCGGCTGTATGCATCTTCTTGTGCATATGTATGGCCTTGTGTAGATGTATGTGTGTGTTTGTGTGTCTGTTTGTGCGCAATAGTATGAGCGCGGCTGCATGCATCTTCGTGTGCATATGTATGGCCTTGTGTAGGTGTGCGTGTTTTTGTGTGTTTGCGTGTCTGTTTGTGGCAAGAGTATGAGCGCGACTGTATGTATCTATGTGTGTGTGCGTGTGTGTATGCCTGTGCATGTGCGTATGTGTGCAATCAAGAGCAGGTGTGGGTGGGGTTAACACAGGATGAGCGGGTGTGAGTGACCAATTTGAAGGGCTACCAGAGGCACGTGGTGCAGAGGATTGATTTCATATGTGGGTGTCCACACCCTTTTGCTGTCTACTTAATCTGTATATGTGCACATGCACCATCCCACACCTGTGTGTGTGCGTGTTTGTGCGTGCTTGTTGCGTGCAACATTTCATCCCACACCTGTGTGTGAATATGTATGTGTGTATGTGTTTGTGCGTGCTTGTGTGCAACATTCATTCCACACCTATGTGTGAGAGTGTGTGTGTATGTGTGTGTGTTTGTGCGTGCTTGTTGCGTGCAACATTTCATCCCACACCTGTGTGTGAATGTGTGTGTGTATGTGTTTGTGCGTGCTTGTTGTGTGCAACATTCATTCCACACCTATGTGTGAGTGTGAGTGTGTGTGTGTTTGTGCGTGCTTGTTGCGTGCAACATTTCATCCCACACCTGTGTGTGAATGTGTGTGTATGTGTTTGTGCGTGCTTGTTGTGTGCAACATTCATCCCACACCTGTGTGTGAGTGTGTGTGTGTGTGTGTGTGTGTTTGTGCGTGCTTGTTGCGTGCAACATTTCATCCCACACCTGTGTGTGAATGTGTGTGTATGTGTTTGTGCGTGCTTGTTGTGTGCAACATTCATTCCACACCTATGTGTGAGTGTGAGTGTGAGTGTGAGTGTGTGTGTGTGTGTTTGTGCGTGCTTGTTGCGTGCAACATTTCATCCCACACCTGTGTGTGAATGTGTGTGTGTATGTGTTTGTGCGTGCTTGTTGTGTGCAACATTCATCCCACACCTGTGTG
>Ga0307945_1004123_pt1:2500-11771 | contig 11771 bp, 17 predicted proteins | sample OrgLakmetagen228_FD_201818 | JGI IMG/M metagenome (GOLD analysis project Ga0307945, IMG submission 201818) | Saline water microbial communities from Organic Lake, Antarctica - #228 | ecosystem: Environmental > Aquatic > Non-marine Saline and Alkaline > Saline | place: Antarctica...
TTTGTAATGCTTACTCTCCCTCCCTCCCTTCTGTGTAACTCCCTCCCTCCCTCCTTTTGTAATTTGTAATGCTTACTCTGCCTCCCTCCCTTTTGTGAAATGCGCATTCCTAGCTTATGTAGAACTCCCTTCCTCCCTCCCATCCTGCTCATTGCAGTGTGATCAATTCGTTGCTCGGACAAAAGTTTTTAGCGGAGGGCATCCTGCCTACCACCAACGAGATCTCCATCCTCAAGTACGTACCAGATGTATCGTTCTAGCAGGCTGATTTGCTGACGGAGTTTTTCATGTTAGTGCAGGGCATTGAAAGACTGGTAGGGATTCAGAAGGCACAATTTTCTGAGTTTAGTCTGGAGCGCATAGCATCAGGCATGAATCCCCGAAAGCAGAAATGGTTTACGAAGATGAGACAACCAACTGCTCTAATTCAGTACCACCAACAAAAGTAAGATAGGATTGGTATGCCTCTTGCCTGACTCCCGCAGAAGTCAGCATTAGATGATCAAAATTATATGAGAGTGTACTCCCTTTGCGCGACAACCGGATGGAGTCCAACTAAATGTATACCCAAAAAAATGGTGGGTTTCTTGTGCTATGGGAGTAGGCTCTCATATATCAGCCAGCACGTTGTGACATGAAGTTTATGGTAGCCTCATCCAGGTTGTTCATATGCACTAGGCACGGTTGTTCATATGCACTAGGAACGGTTGTTCATATACACTAGGAAAGGATGCGCCAAAGCAAGTGTGCACTATTAGCTCAAACCAATATACGTTTGTGTAGGATGCGCCAAACCAAAAAAGTGTGCACTATTAGCTCAAACCAATATACGTATACGATACCCGATCCCTTTTTTTAAGGCAGGCAAGCCTCCTCCAATTGTTGGGTCATGCACGGTGTGTGCATACAGTTACGGTGAACCCTAACAGCAGTTACCTGTCATATTCAACACATGCAGACAGTTACAGTCAACCGTGAATTAACAGTCACTGTCATATGCAACATGCAGACAGTTACGTTGAACCCTACAAAACAACAGTCACCTGTCATATACAACACATGCAGACAGTCACGGTTGACCCTGTGAATTGATAGTCACATGTCAAGCACATCGCACGTGTCACATGTCAAGCACATTGCACGTGGACAGGCCTGACCAACCCTATGAAATGATAGTCATACGTCATATTGTGGATGTACACGGATCCAGCCGTCCCTGTATCGTGGCTGCAGATAGGACAACAAGAAGGAAGAGCAGAAGTGGGTGCTCCTGCATCCAGCCCGCTGCAGCACCCACTTCTGCTCTTCCTGTTGTCCTCTCAGCAGCCACGTTACATGGATGGCTGGAACTGCATACACACACTGTACATAACATATGACTGTTAATTCAATGGGTCAATTGTAACTGTCCGCATGCTTATTTTTTGTCATTCCCAAAACGAATTGATTGAGCTTGTTTCTTGGCTGCAGGTATAGCGATAACAAGGAAGAGCATGAGCGTGTCCTGCGAGCGTGTGCTGCAGCAAGCTTTTGTGCACGCTTTTTTGCTGTCCCCAAAACAAACTGAATGAACTTTTGTTACATGTCCGCAGGTATAGCGACAACAAGGAAGAGCAGGAGCGTGTCCTGCAGCAAGCGGATGGGCTGTACGTCAAGAGTCTCCCTTCACGGCTGTTAGAGGTGAGTCAGATTGGGTGTCTGAAACCCTGGTCCTGATGGAAGGGGCTTGGGAGCCAACAACTGCATCCGTAAAAGGTAATTGTTTCGTGGTGTTTGCTCACAGATACACACACACACACACACACACACACACACCACACACACACACACACACACACAAACACACACACACACACACGCACGCACACACACACACAATGCTTGTGCCGAAATTGGCTGGTTTTAAATTTAACCGTTATCTGGCTGCGAAAGGCTGGTTATTTCCAATTTGGGAGGCAAACCCACGAGGTTCTAAGTATCAAGTCGCTCCTACAGGGGGGCCTCTGTGTAGGTTCAGCCCTTTAGGCACACTCCTTCCAGCATGTATGTTGATGGGGGTGTGCTGCATGGAACCGTGGCAAGGTTTGTGAAAAATTCACCTTATAAGTAAAACGTGTTTTACAGTGTATGTTTAAGTCAAAGGTGTGCTGTGTATGTTCCAGTGGTGTTTGTTATTCAGGGAGGCCATCTTTGCCTCCTCATCTTCTGTGTGAAATATGTTACAGACTGCAAGCGTGCGTTTTTTTAGTTTGCAGGAAAGCAATTGTAGGAAAGCAAACATACGTGAAGTACCCTTTGGGCTGGAAAGCAAGCACGCATCAGTACCTGCGTACAACACCCCCTTGTTTGCAAGAAACATAATGCATAATGCATACATAACATGGCCGCCAAATAAATCACGTGCTTGCTCTGTGATTTGTGTGCACCCCAAATTTCAAGCCCCCTTTGCGTGCAGGAAATGCACATTGTAGACACCCCCGGCACCAACGTCATCTTAGAGCGCCAGCAGCGCTTGACAGAGGAGTACGTGCCACGCGCTGACCTTGTGCTGTTTGTGATGAGCGTGGACAGGGCGTTCAGTGAAAGCGAGGTGCGCGCATGTGTTGTTGGGTGAATATGTGCGTGCACTTAGGAAGCGCGCTGACCTGATGCTGTTTGTGATGAGCATGGACAGGGCGTTCAGTGAAAGCGAGGTATGCGCGCGTGTTGTTGGGTGAATGGATGCGTGTACTTGAGCGCGCTGACCTTGTGCTGTTTGTGATGAGCGTGGACAGGGTGTTCAGTGAAAGCGAGGTGCGCGCATGTGTTGTGTGAATATGTTTGTTGGGTGAATATGTGCGTGCACTCAGGAAGCGCGCTGACTTCATGCTGTTTGTGATGAGCGTGGACAGGGCGTCCAGTGAAAGCGAGGTGTGCGCGCGTGTTGTTGGGTGAATGGAAGCGTGTACTCAGGAAGCGCGCTGACCTCATGCTGTTTGTGATGAGCGTGGACAGGGCGTTCAGTGAAAGCGAGGTGTGCGCGCGTGTTGCCGGTTGAATGGATGCCTGTACTCAAGAGCGCTGACCTTGTGCTGTTTGTGATGAGCGCGGACAGGGCGTTCAGTGAAAGCGAGGTGTGCGCGCGTGTTGCCGGTTGAATGGATGCGTGTACTCGAGCGCGCTGACCTCATGCTGTTTGTGATGAGCGTGGACAGGGCGTTCAGTGAAAGCAAGGTGTGCGCGCGTGTTGTGGGGTGAATGGATGCGTGTACTTGAGCTCGCTGACCTTGTGCTGTTTGTGATGAGCGTGGACAGGGCGTTCAGTGAAAGCGAGGTGCGCGCGTGTGTTGTGGGGTGAATGCATGTGATATATGAGGTGACAATTTGTTTTTGTAACGAGTTTGTGCTGCCTGTGCAGAGTGTGAAATGTAAGTTTTTTCTATAGCTGTATCAAAAAGAGTGCCTCCCTTGCTCGTGCAGGTTCGCTTCCTGGAGTACATTCGGCAGTGGCGCAAGAAAGTCGTGTTTTTTTCTATAGCTGTCTATCAAAAAGAGTGCCTCCCTTGCTCGTGCAGGTTCGCTTCCTAGAGTACATTCGGCAGTGGTGCAAGAAAGTCGTGTTTTTTATCTATAGCTGTCTATCAAAAAGAGTGCCTCCCTTGCTCGTGCAGGTTCGCTTCCTGGAGTACATTCGGCAGTGGTGCAAGAAAGTCGTGTTTTTTCTCTATAGCTGTCTATCAAAAAGAGTGCCTCCCTTGCTCGTGCAGGTTCGCTTCCTGGAGTACATTCGGCAGTGGTGCAAGAAAGTCGTGTTTTTTTTCTATAGCTGTCTATCAAAAAGAGTGCCTCCCTTGCTCGTGCAGGTTCGCTTCCTAGAATACATTCGACAGTGGCGCAAGAAAGTCGTGTTTGTGGTGAACAAGGCGGACCTGCTGTCAAGCCCAGCTGAGGTGGAGCAGGTCTTAAGGTAATTTCGCAACCAAGGACCAACACAAGCTGTATGCTGCGATTTTGTGACCAAGGACCATTGCAAGCTGTATGCAGTGATTTCACGACCAAGGACCAGCGCAAGTTGCATGCAATTCCTGTGGACCGCATGTGAGGTTACAAAATGAATTGTGTAATGGAGCATAAGGAAGTGCTGTTGTTGTTGACCGCTTGAGAGGTTTCAAATTGCAGCATTATAAAGTGATTATCAATTATGGTTTGGTGCGGTTGGCTTGCGGTTGGGTGTGAGCTGCTGTACGGTTGGATTGCCATTTATGAAGTGATGCTGTGTTTGGGTTACACTACACACTGTGTGTAAACAGAGTGCAGTGTAACCCAAACATAGCATCAGTGCCCAGCAGACGTCACGGAGCAGACGGCACTGACTAATCATGTCATGCTTCCCAACGCTTTTTTAACTCACATGCGTACGTGCGTGCGCGCGCTCACACACACACACACACACACACACACACACACACACACACACACACACACGCTCGCAAATTTACATACACACACTCTTATTCACACTTATAAACACACAAACCTGCAGCTTTGTGGAGGACAATGCGTCACGCGTGCTGAAGCTGGATCAGCCCCCCGTGATTGCAGTGTCCTCTAAGTCTGCCATGCTCGCCAAGCAAGCAGCGTTGATGGCGGACCCTGCAGGTGTGAGCGAAATCAGTGAAGTGGCAGTGTATGCTATGTTGTCCTCTGAATCGTCATGCTTGCACTTCTCACAGAGTTTTGTCACAGTGTTTTGTCACAGTGTTTTGTCGCAGTGTTTTGTCACAGTGTTTTGTCAGTGTTTTGTCGCAGTGTCTTCTCACAGAGTTTTCTCGCAGTGTTTTGTCGCAGTGTTTTGTCACAGTGTTTTGTCGCAGTGTTTTATCGCAGTGTTTTCTCACAGTGTTTTGTCGCAGTGTCTTCTCACAGAGTTTTGTCGCAGTGTTTTGTCGCAGTGTTTTCTTTCTCCATTCGTGTGTTCACGCTCAGGCGGAGCTCCCATTTTGTTTGCACATGTCATTGCATTCGTAACTGTGGTCCAGATGCATCAATTTCCGCATGCTCAGACGGTGCTCTCATGTTGCTTGCATATTACTAACCATTCATCATCCATGTTAACCCATCTGTGGCACACGCAGACGGTGCTCTCATGTTGCTTGCATATCACTAACCATTCATCATCCATGTTAACCCATTTGTTGCACTCGCAGACGGTGCTCTCATGTTGCTTGCATATCACTAGACATTCATCATCCATATAAACCCATTTGTTGCACACTCAGGCGGGGCAGCCATTTGCGATTTGAGCATCCTAGCGAAGGACCCCAATTGGGAATCCTCTGGCTTCACTGCTTTTGAGCGCCTCATCTACACATTTCTAGTGGGCAGCCAACCACAAGGCAAGAGTGCTAACCCTAACAGCCACTTAGGGGTATGGCTGCGAATCAAGCGTGCCGTGCACAAAAGCATGCGCTGTGTGTGCGCTTGGTGCCTGTCTGTGAGTACGGCTGTCTGTGAGGGGCTGGGCTGGGATGCTCATTGTGTAGTAAAATAAGCTCATGCAAAAAAAATGGTGTATGTGTATGCGTCCTTGAGCCTTGATTTTACATTTTTGGGGCGTCAAAGGTAATGACTAAGCTAAGATTCTACTCATGTAAGCTTGCAACGCGCAATCCCGGTGGGCAGCGGACCACGGAGGTGTAAGTGAGCTCAAGCGTATATGTGTGCTTGTTATCCTTATATATGTATTAAATTCTACTCATATAAGCTTGCAACGCGCAATCCCGGTGGGCAGCGGACCACGGAGGTGTAAGTTAGCTCAAGCGTATATGTGTGCTTGTTATCCTTATATTATGTAAGTTATATATGAACTCCTGCTGGCAACCAAACCGTCACCAACATGCAGGCAAGGTGAGTTCAAGGACTTACCGGTCTTTTTGTCTTGTGTGTGCAGATGTGTTCCTTGGATGCGTGCTGAATGTCCTTGTGCTTGCAGATTCGTTTCCTGGATGCGTGCTGCATTTCATTGTGCGTGCATGTGCGTCCCTGTCACAGGTGTGTTTTAGTCCTCTGAGTTCTGGTGGGTGACCAACCAAGCAAAATGTACGTCCAGTTTTCTGGCTCTTAAGTTGGCACATGTCCCTGCCCGCCCGTGCATTTGCTTAAGGGCACTCGTGTAATCACACATCACACAATCACCTGCTTCTGCTTCTGAGAATTGATGCTGGCAGGTTGTAACCATATAGGGCTGCTTTTGAGAATGATGCTGGCAGGTTGTAACCATATAGGGCTGCTTTTGAGAATGATGCTGACAGGTCGTAACCATATAGGGCTGCTTTTGAGAATTGATGCTGACAGGTCGTAACCATATAGGGCTGCTTTTGAGAATGATGCTGACAGGTTGTAACCATATAGGGCTGCTTTTGAGAATTGACGCTGGCAGGTTGTAACCATATAGGGTTGGCTTGTTTATAAAGCAAGCTAGCATGCGTGTCTTGTCATTGACTCTCTCATCCAAAAATTGTTCTCAAATTTGAACAAACAAAGAGCACTCTCGTCACACACACACACATACACACACACACAAAGACACACACATACGCACAAACACACATACAATCACGCATACACAGTACCTTTAATTCCCCTCTTTCCCATTTATCTGTATTTGAACGAAGGTTTTAGTTTAGTTAAGTTTGGATTACAAAGGCCTCCAGCCTGGCATGGCTGCTCAACCTATAGGTCCCAACAAATTAATCAATTAAAAAGATATTAGACAGCTGCACAAATTCTGTGAAAAATAAAACCATCAAATAAATGGTTGAATTGGTGCCGTAAATGTTCGGTGCCCATACATGAAAAAATAACGTGTTTCTCATCTTGAATATAATCTCCGTTTTCACACAAATTGCAAACACGTGCACTCCTGTCCGGACTCCTTCCATATAAACCAGTTTCACACTTCAACCCATGTCCTCGATGCGCACGCGCGCGTGCACTGACATATGTTTTTGTACATACACTCACATACGCAAACCATTATACACATTACCATCAGGGAACTTCAGCCCGTGCGGGCGCCGCACTTATTAAGCAAATTTTGGCCTTGCCCGCAGGGCAAGGCCAAAATTTAATATGTTGATTCCAGGCTTCCCGGAGAAATGTCAGTGGTCGGAGACCCCTGGCTCCGGGACGCCCGTAATAAAATACATATTGCATTCCGGGCTGCCCGGAGAAAATTTGATGATGCTGTAGAGGTGGCCCGGGCAGGAAGAGAAAAGGAACAGGAAGGAGGAACCCCCTCTGGAAGTGTTCCTCTGGGTTGCTCTGCTCGGGGTGCTTGCTAAAGTGATGATGAGAGGGAGGCCAATCTCCCTCAAGAGCATGCAGCAGCAGCAAGAGTTGCAGCGCGCCAGCCTGCCACCTGCAGCAGCAGCAGCATGCCAGCATGCAACCTGCAGCAGCAACAGCAGCAGCAGAAGCAGCACGGGGAGCAGTTTCATGTTGCTCAGGAGCACTTGTGCGCGTGATGGGTGTTTGCGTGCATACGTTGTGTGCGCATGCTGCGTGTATATGTAGGTGCGTGTGTGAGTGGATGCGCGTGCATCCATGTGTTTGCTCACAATACAATAGCATGGATGTGCAAGTTCAAATCCTGTGTGTGCATGTATGTATGCACAACGCATATGCGTGTGGCGTGAGCCCGTGCGTGCATGCGCTGTGCATGCTCACAAAAACGCAATTGTGAATGTCAAAACGTTTAACTGCCTGTACATGAATGTGTGTGTGCACATACGCATGTGCGTGCATATGCGTGTGTGCTTGTATGTGCATGCGTGTATGTACATGCGTCGTGTGCGTGCTCACAGAAAGAAGAATAATTTGATGTACACATTCCACTGCCTGTGTGTGCATGTGCGTGTGCACGTCTGCGCGTGCGTGTCTTTGCTGTGCATGTGCGCACGTGCGTGCGTGGGCATGCGCAATGTAAGGTTTAGATGCCGTTGCTTTGAACATATAAGCTGTCCACAGCCTGGGCTGCTTCAGCAGCCCAGGCAAAAAATTTAACCTCACCCGCACATTTTGTGAAGTAATGTGCGGCGCAGCCGCACATTTCTTCACTTTTTAGAAAACCAGCTGAGGGCGACCTGCACAAAAGAAAATTTTATCTGAGGGCGAACCGAAGGTTTTTCAAACCTCCTGAAGTTCCCTGATTACCATGTATATTATATGTACACCCAGCAGCGTGCACACACACACACACACACACACACACACTCTCGCACATGCACAGACTCTAGCAGTGGCGCAGCATCAGACGCATCGTCAGCATCAGGCACCGGCGAGGGGGTGCGGTTAAAGCTGCAGACCCCACTGTTTATTGCTGATGCCTTGATAGGGGCGGCAGGGCAGAAGCTGGAAGCAGATCTGAGTGCGGCTCAGGTGTGAATGTGTGTGTGTGGATGTGTGTGTGTGTGAATGTGTGTGTGCATGTGTGTATTTGTGTGTATGTGTGCATGTGTGTGTATGTGTGTGTGTGTGTGTTTGCGTAAGTGTGTGCATGCGCGCATTGAGATCAAAAGTATTGCGCAGGGCTGAGGTTGTGGTCCTGTTGGTACACTTTTACCTCTTACCCGTGATTGATTCTGAACAGCTTCAAACACAACCGCCAATACAGATACAAGGTCCTATATGCGATGCGCCTTTTCTCATACGACACAGAGCAAGGCCGCCGTGCCGCCATTATATTACTGCGTATTGCAAACGTGTTTGACCCCTCGCGGTTTGTCACGGTTTGTCACGGCTGGTTAGTAAATAAATTAATGAATAATTAATCTCGTGAAGTTGCATTGGTGCAAAGTAACAGGTTGTCTAGAGGTCCTAGGTTTGGAGCACTCCCAACAGGCAATTTACCCCAAAGCTTTCCATCCTTCAACGCGTCTTTCTTTTTGCATTCGCCTTTGTTCATGTGCATGGAGGCCTTGCTTGCTTAATCAGGAGAGGGGCAAAAGAAGCTCGCATAAGCTTTCATTGTGTTCAAAAATCAGGTATTGCCCCCCTCGCACTGCTCGCATTGGGGTTATATCACACGCACATATTCATCCACTTCTATACACAAGCGCACGCACATGCACACATACATGCGCACACACCTTCATAGACACTTTTAACTGCACAGGCAGACCTAGCATCCTTGCGGCTTGTGTCTACCCAGCTTGCAAAGTTCCAGGCAGAAATGGAGAAAGACGCGAACACACAGCGAGAGCTGCTACAAAAGGTGAGGCCGCTTTTGGGG
>Ga0307945_1004126_pt1 | contig 11768 bp, 10 predicted proteins | sample OrgLakmetagen228_FD_201818 | JGI IMG/M metagenome (GOLD analysis project Ga0307945, IMG submission 201818) | Saline water microbial communities from Organic Lake, Antarctica - #228 | ecosystem: Environmental > Aquatic > Non-marine Saline and Alkaline > Saline | place: Antarctica: Organic Lake...
CATGCATTTCCACACACACACACACACACACACACACACACACACACACGCACACACACACACATACACACACACACACAAACACACACACACACACACAAACACACACACACACGCACAGGCATATGCATACACACATGACTACATGACATGCACGTACACACACACACACACACACACACATACGCATGCACGCACTCATGTACACAGGTCCTAGAAAAGGGTGATACTGCATTAGATGCAACCTGCGGGAATGGGGTCGACACTTTGTTTCTGTCTCAGGTATGCCTCGGAGACGCAGCTGCTGTTTGTAACATAATGTGAATATGCAACACAGTGTTATCGAAAACACTAAAAACCGGGAAATGGGTACAATACCAGGCAAAAGCCTGAAAGCACACCTACCTGTGTCATTTCACCCCGAAAAATAGTTGCGGGCCTCGTCTTCACAGTCCTCAACCGAAGCTACTATAGGCAAGTAGCATCAGGCGAGGCTCCTAACGGCTTTTAGCCAAGTCTAGAACGCAGAACTTGTCAGGGTTCTTTATGTTTATTTCTTACTCTGCTGCCGTGTGGCCTCTCTCTGTGTGTTCCCTCTTGTGAACATGTATCTGCAGATGTGATCTGCAATAATTCCGCTTGCACCTCGCTACAACTTCTGTCACAATTACAAAGCACCCGTAAGGGAAGGTTACATCGCTATGTATGCCTCAGGGGCATCTGAGCGAAAGCTCCGAAAAAGCCTGCAATTACACCTGGCTAAACAAAAGAGGAAGCGTCTAAGAGAAATAATAGAAAGAGATGGAAAACTGTAAGATATAAGTCCGTGTTCGTAAGGCCAGCTTTCCTTTGCGCGTTCAGAAGCACAAAAAAATACGTACCTACATGTGACACACACACACATACACATACACACATACACACATACCTACATGTGACACACACACATATACCTACATACACACACATACACATACACACACACATACACATACACACACGACACACGCAAAATACACCAGGCTGTTGGGAAAGCAGGCACAGTGATCGCCTGCGATATCCAGCAGCGAGCTGTGGACGTCACCCAGGCCCTGCTGCAGGAAACCCTCGTCGAGGACTGCAGGCCTGCACTTCACCTGGAACGCGTGTGCCACTCAAAGCTGCTAGAGGTGAGGGGAATTGCTGGAGGCTGTCAGGGCAAATCAGTAGAGCGATGGTGAAGGAAGCGACCTTTGCCTCGTAGTCGGCAAGGGAGTCGAGCAATTAGGGAGTACAATTGATAAACGCTATGAATTACAAGGATTAGCAAAAATCAGGTAACTGACAATAACCACTGTGTCATTGCGGAGCAGAAATTAGCTGTCTTGGTATCATGGGCCTACGGAGCTTGGTTAGCTCCCTGCGCATGCAATGAGCTGCGAGGTGCGTAACGGTCACAGAACAGGGTTACATTCGTCGTAAGGGTGGTATCATGCAAAGCAGTGTACAGAGGCTTCGAGCTGCGGAAACAGGTACAGTCGTGTTGATCTAAGAAATGCGGATAATGCCATATGTGCACATGATGGCACGTATTTTTTCTGACCTACTTTGACAGTGACCCTGCGTTTGTGATACAGGTGCTTGACCGTTACACAGGGAGCAGTAGACCGAAGGTCATCACACTGAATCTAGGATACCTGCCCAATGCTGACAAGTCACTGACCACTGAGACGCACACGACAAGAGCGGCCTTAGAGCAGGCGTTGCAGGTGAGTTTTAAGGCCCCAGTTCACGGAAATGTTGTTCTTGCTCGTCATGGGAGCGCACTCGACATTGCTTTGGCATATGTACCCGGGTGAATGGCATGGCAAGCCTCCAGTTTCAAGCATCCACTGGCAGAATCATCTGGAAATTTCTTCTCAAATGGTGTCAGGTCCATCTCTCTTCCGTCTGAGAGACCTAAGTAACTTGTGCACATGAGTAGGGCTGGCCAGGGCCATACGGATTACAGTGAGTGAATATAAATAAGGCCATCCTTAAAGGAAAAACCTCAAAACACCCGGTCATACAGAATATATATACAGTGCTGGCCAACTTAGTTCATGCGTATTTGAGTAGTGTAAGTGCAGTTGTGTATGCAAGAACGGAAAGGTGGCACCCCAAAGGCTCCATCCATGAGATCTTACCAGAGGGTGTCAACGGAGGAAATGCCTGAAATTGTGCATTTTTGCATTCAGAAGGCAGCCACTCATAGCCACTACATCCGATCGACACCATTTTAGTACCAAATTGTAGCTGGCATTGAGAGCTACCCGAGCATGTGCCCAGTTTCATGTGGGTTGCTTTGCGTGCTGAGGTAGACTGGATTAAGCACACATGGTGCATGTAACCCCTAATGTGGTAAAATGGCTCAAAGCCTCATAAAACACCAACCACTCAGCCGGTTTCTTTCATTTTTGTTGCAATGATATTTTTTCTAGATAGGATTCTGTACCATAAAAAATAGTTCAGATTGGTGCAGTAGGTAATCTGGTATGAATAATTTGTGGTATTAAGTGGGATTCACGCCGCGGGCAATAGGCATGTGCCCCTCTATTTGCTGATTTCAAGCTCAGGTTCTATCAGCAGCTACCTTTGGGTGCTAAGCTTAGAATCAGCAAGTTGGGGGGCCCACTCAATTCACATTTAAAAAACACCCCCATTTGGGCCCTCTGAGATAATACGAAGGTCTGCGATGTGCACGTGTGTGACCAGGAGGCGTCCGCACATTCTTAATTCACGACCAACTTGTTTAAAAAAGGCAATGAGAAAAACGATTTGTAATCCCAGGACAATTTTAAGTCTGTGACCAGGATGTTGGATGAATATGCAGAAGGAAGGGCCATCTGTTCCAGTGCTGTGCCCCACAGCATACAGACTTCTCTCAGCAAACAATGTTGGGCATGTGAGCAGTGTCAAGCATGCTTTTGCCTCGTACCAAGCGTGATGCCCAGGGCACTGCATACTTTCCCCTCGCAACTGCACCAACAGGCTGTCAGCATCGGGGGGGTAGTGAGCTGCATGTGCTACAGGCACAATGAAGAGGAGTTCCAAATGGTCAGCGAGCTGTTCTCGTCACTGCCTGGTTCAAAATGGGTGAGTAGGCAATGAATGCCTGGGACCTTTGATGTAAGCTTGAGAAATCAGAAAAGGGCTGTGTGTTGCTTTTTTGTGTCAGGCAGCTTGGGTTTTTGAATGGCAAGAAGAAGGGAAAAGGCTTCAGCTTGAAGCGTGTGAGATTTTATAAATTTATAGCTCTATTTTTAATCAAGTCTTGTGGTCACAGCCTGGTACAAACTGGTACAGGCACTGCTAGACTTGACAAGGCTACCCAGGCAGTGCAACCCCCTCCCTATTTTCAAGTTGATTATTTCTGCACTGAACATATGCATCAATGCACATCTTTGTGGGTTTCCACACAAAACCAAGTACCTAGGGTTGGCCCAAACTGTATATGGGATATCTATATGCTGTATAAACGCAATTTCTGTACATACCGTATATGAGGGGAGATGGACGAATAATTCATGGGGCAGATAGGGGAGTCATTTTGCAGTTTTTGAAGAGTGATTACGCATGATCTGATATTTTATACCCCAAAAGCCCAAAAGTGATGCTTAGGGAGCTAGGCGTGCACAAAGGCGTTAAAAAAGAACAGAACACAATGCATTGTTATCTTAACCCGTTCAGGGAATTTGCAATGTACATGGTGATATTGGTGGCTGTCTATTTAGGTGTTATTATTGAGCAGGTGTTGCCCCCCTCACATTGCTTGCATTGGGATTTATTAACTGTTATTTTCAAACCTTGCAATAGTTACGCGGCAGTACGGTACGCTGTGTACATATACGGTCGGCCAAAACCCATGTACGGTCATACAAATACAGAATTGATGGGAAACTTTCTAGTGTTGCACCAGATATACATTCCTTCAGATATACACTCCTTCAGATATACACTCCTTCAGATATACACTCCTTCAGATATACGGCGCATACAGTGTTGCACCAGATATACGGCGCACAAAAATATGCCGTATTACGTATGTATTGTTTGGCCAACCCTACAAACGTCACATTTCATTGTGATTCGTAATATGTACACCAAAACATGCAAATCGCCACGCCTTTTGCTGGATTTCGGTCCAAACTGCAATTAACTCATACGTGCCGTTTGTTTTAAACAAGCTGTATCGCACACTTGTGGTATCCAGGCAGCTACAGAGACAAAGCTTACAAACAAGAAAGCAGCGCCTGTGCTTTGCTTGGCATGGAGGCACACAGTGTAGCTTTGCTTGGCATGGAGGCACACAGTGTAGCTTTGCTTGGCATGGAGGCACACAGTGTAGCTTTGGCATGGAGGCACACAGTGTAGCTTTGCTTGGCATGGAGGCACACAGTGTAATGTGTCCTGTGGCATTATTAACCGCAATTGGGCGGACCACCAAATGTGTTTGAGCGATAGGAGTGAAGTCTATCAGAAGGCTAGGGTGCCAAGAAGTACCAAAGTATGCCTACTTCGAATGTACTTGGCAAGAATACTGTACAGACATTTTTGCCTGTGAGCAAGGTGTATAATTAGTATTGTAGGTGTACTTCTGAATTGCTGATGCTTACTTGTGTCAAGCTTCTTGTTTGTACTCTAATTTTTAATCAAGCATTGGACTGCGTTTCTTGCAACCCTTATTAATTTCCTTACGGACATGAACCCCCGCCCGATTTTGCCCTTCTGGTCCCTATTTGATTTCTGGACAAATAAATTTTTAGTTTCTTAACAAGCATAAATCCGGTAGATTGATTTTGAGACTTTTGTGTGGGATGGCTGGCATGGTCTTTAATGTTCCATTATACATAGCAGGAAAGAAATAAAAAGGCAACGCTGGTTGTACCTCACCATGATTAAGGGAAGAAGAAGACCCTCATGCTTGGGTTTTGGTAGTCGGGATCCTCCTCAGACTGAGGCAGGCACAGTGGGAGCGGTGTAATGCTGAGGTAGTGCAAGCAGTGTTTGCTTAGTAGACCTTTCTATAGGCTTGCAACGAGTGACTGTGTTGGTAGAGTAGCACGGCAGGTTCAGTGCTGTAGGGCTGGCTATGAGACTCGGTAGTTTTTGTGGATTGGCAGTGGCCGAGATGGGTGGTCATCCCTGTAGACCCTTAGCTTAGCTCTGCAATGTCTGTGCGTGGTGCTCTTGCTTGTTTGAGGCTGGTACTCCAGTCTCTTTGTGACTTCTTTCCTCTTTCTGGTACTCTGTTGGACCTCTCTGACTGGGCCTTTTTTGGTCTGCCGGTAAAGGTATTTGGTCTCAGTTTGGTTGGAGGTCTGTGTAGCTGGCGAGGTGTAGTGATGGTGGTTGATGATGTTGTGGTACTGTTCAGGGCTGCTATTATTGAAAATGGAGGACAGGGGAGAAGAGCCTTCATGCATGTTGAGAGTGCACGCTTTCCGTTTGATGGGTTTGATCAGTAGGTTTGGGGTGTGGGGAGGGATTGTGAGTAAGGTGGTGGCAGTAGGAGGTGGTGTGTCATCAATGCTGATCACATAATTGTCGACATACGTATCAGGATCAAAAGATATGCTGCTGTCTGCTAGGTGTATGACTGAGGTTGATCCTAGCTGGTCCCATATGCTGCCGCATTCAAAAGTAATAATACTGTCTTTTACTTTAGTCCAATCGCTTGGGCTTGTAAGAGAGATAAGGCTTTCTTTTTCATAATCATGAAAGAGCCAGGTTGCAGATTTCTGAGCAATTTCTATTTTCATAAGGGTCACTCGTGGCCTTGAGTGCCATTGCTGGTTGCAAGGATGATAGCTTCTTTAAAAGCGGCTTCGTTTAGGTGCTGGTTTATGATATCTGCCGTGATCTCTCCTTCTTTAAATTATTGAGATGGGGCGTATCTCAACATATATTGTTTTTCGTTGTTCCAAGGAAGGTAGTCCAGGAAATGGTTGAGGATTGAGGATGCTATTGTTAAAGTTACCCTTGTTTTTGGTGTAGAAGAAGTGGTCTAGGGATTTACTGTCTAGTCTGCGCTGTTTGAGGGTGTCTTCCATTTCTTGAACATGTGCAAGAACTTGGTTGCCGGAGGAAATGTTTCCCCCAATGGCCATGTTGAAAGCGTGAACTAGACAGAATGCCTTTTCTTGTTTCTCCATGTATGGTCGGGGATTAAGGGGAGGTTGTTGCTGTTCGACACTGTTGATTATTTCTTCTTTAATGGCAGGTACAATTACGTGGATGGTAAATTTTTGAGTTAGGCAGCTAGTATGATCTCGGTTTGCCTTGAGTTATGTCTAGAGGCTTATTTTGAAGGGAATTTAAGAGTTTCCAGGCGTTTTCGTGTTTTGTGATGGCAAAGCTGTGGTTAAGCCCTTGGCAAAGGAAGGAGTTGCAGCTGTGGGTAGCTGTCAGGTCATTGAGGATTTTGTCAAAGTCTGGGCATTAATTTGGTACTTTGTATACTTCTTGAAGGATCAGGTTATTTTGAGTACTAAGCCAGGCATCAACATCATCACTAAATCCTTGGTTTTTGTTGTAAGTGGCTTTCCAACCAGTGGCACGCTCTGAGTCTTCCAAGGCCTTATTGCTGATAAAATTATGCAGCATTCTAGTGGTTAGCAGGCATTTACCGCAGACCTTGTTGATGGCGCAGACCTGGCAGTTATGGCTGCCATACTCTTGCTGCTCAAAATACAGGCCATCAACCATGGCAATGCCTACTTTCATCATTTCTTTATGGCAGGGGTCTGCATACGCAAGCATGATGAATACAAGATGCTCTTAACACACAGTTTAAAACTGCCTTGAAGGAAACTATAACAAAATACAGCACAATTCTTCTGAAAGTTACTAGAATTCGAAATTCCACAAAAAATACGCTCATGGTTAAGCTTAATTTGTCTTTGACCACTGGCAGCTATGCACCCGTGAGATTGTCATGCCAGTGTTCACAATTATTGTTGCATACATTACACCCTACTGTAAGCAGTAGTAAACATTCAAGTCGTCAATGTTATTGTTCAAAAAGGCAGACAGGCATACACAAGGGGCCGGCTCAATAACAAAAAAGTTGAAGCCAACATCTTTCCAGGGCAACCTAGGTGTCATCTTCATAAAGCGAAAGTCCTGTGTTCTTGAATCCGGCCTCTACCTCTTGTCCCTTACCCCTGAAGGCGTGCACGCAAAGGTGTGTACAACACAAAAACACAATTTAGTGCAGTTTACGTGTAAGCATTTAAAGCTTTTGCTGCCGTGTGCACCCGTTATGAGGCTGTGCGTGAAGACAGCAGCTGCTTATCCTCACTAGATCACCTAACGCTTTATGCAGCGGAGCAGTGGTTGCAGCACCCCCATGCCAGCAAAGTCCGTTCCCCAGGATATGATGTGGGGTGTGGTTTTCACTTTTTGTAGTTCTTGGTTCCTCAGGTTCATGCAGGTTCATGTGACCCTGTCTGTCACCAAGCATAACACACACAAAAGCACTGTGCTAAGACCTTACCTGCGGTTGGCATTGCCGTTGCCTGCAGTAGCCGAGTCGAAAAGGTCACTGACGTCGTTGTCATCGAACTCCCCCGTGGAAGTCACGTGCACCTGAGTTTACAGAGTTTACAGATAAAGCCATCAGTCAAAGAGTGCGACTGCTAGGCACGTGCACCTGAGGAACTGATGTGTGTCAGGAGCTGAGGTGTGAGCGTTGCCTCACACGTACACAAGCACTGTCTATTGCTCAAGTCGGCTCACAAGTGTGTTTGGGATAATTATGCTGCTGAAACAAAATGTGCAGGTGAGCTCCCCTGCCCCACAGACAAATCAGACTTTAGGGCTTGCTTCTGACGAATAAGTGAGCAGGCTGGCTGCTTTTCTTGCTCTAATGTCAATTTAATTATAACCTGGGATGACTGATTGCAGGTTACAGATGCACGTAACAACATAGAAAGGGCGCCTATGGGAAAAGGCCCAGATGGAGGCCTCCAGGTTTTATGTGAAAGCTGCTTTGGGCACATGCAGCTTGTGAGGAGTCTTTCTGAATTAGAGTTAAAGGAAAAACATTGCAATTTCAGCGTGTCGGACACGCCTACTATACGACAAGGTACGCACAAACTTGCAGTGGTGCAAAACATGCGATCACACATCCTTTTTTTCCATATCGACAGCAACAGCCCGTGCTGCTTGTGAAACACACACCCTTTCGTCTGGGAACACTTCCAGCTGGGCCATGCTGAGCTCGTCTCCTTGCAGCTGCACGTTGCGCACAAACACCTGTGCGCACAAATGCACGAGCGACACAAGCAAAACAGCACACATGCAGGTTATACGCACCTTCAAGCTGTATCAATACATGCAAATCAAGCGTGCGCTGCAACAATTGGAAAAAATGCAAGTGCATAGGGTATCAGTATAGTTCAGGCACATCAGCAGGCATGATCTGCCAAACACTCAGGACTCGGACAATGCTTAGTACATCTTACAACTTGACACAACCGACATGCAAACAAGTTTGTGCTTGCACACACATGAATCCACATGCTGAGTATTTAAGAGGCAGCCTTGCTGTAAAGGAACGAGTGATTAAGAGACCTAGAGCTGAGCCCCTTGAACCTTGAACACACAAATGCACCTACAAATACCCATAGATACCCACAAATTACCATAGACTCACCTGTGCATTCTTGGGGTGTATGTTGAACAGCTCATACAAATGCATCTTGAATTGGTGCAGGCTGGTGGTGCAAGACAGCCGCACTTGCTGCAGGGTCTTGCGTGAACGCTTCGACCTGTGTGTGTATGCGTGTGTGTGTGCGTGTGCGTGTGAATGTGTGTTTGCATGTGTGTGTGTGTGTGTGTGTGTGTGTGTGTGCAAAAGTAAAACCGACACCTAACATAACTCATTGCACACACAGCTGGAGCTTCTCACGACCGACCACACAATAGACTCGTGTGCATGTGGATTTTAAAACACCCGCTCCTGAGCAATCAAACATACCTGCGCTCAGCTGTACTGCCAGCGCCTCCTGCCACCTTTTGTTCCAGGTCTGCGGCATCTACCAACTCAACCGTGACCTGCAGGCGCGCACACAATTACACATACAACTTTGAACTTCAGACAGTGGGTGAACACAGCAAGAAGCATTATAATAATGAGACGAACACGCTACTGGCATGGACTAGAAAAGAGTGCTTTGCGTTGTGTTCCATCCAACGCAATGCATAAGGAAAAGACATTGTCAAAAATTCGGTCCTTGTTATGTTGAATGCGTAGGGTTGGCCAGAACCATATATATGCGGTATTTATACGGTATTTTTGGCAGGAAAACCACCAAATATACGGTCATATACGGCGTATATATACGGTTCTGGCCAACCCTATGAATGCGTGAAGGGGTGTACACGGTGCGGCACAGATGCATCTGCGGACTGTGGTAGAGCTGCAAATGGTGGTGGCATGGTCAGATGCACACACAATCAAGTTGCTGCCTCAGATGATGATGACACGTCGTCGATGCAGTGTAGCGGGGCAAACACTCTGTTGTGAGTCACAATGTGGTAACACTCTGTTGTGAGTCACAACTTGTGTTTGCTTGCCTGACGTCGTTTGTCAATTGCATTCTCCTCTCCCTCTGTTGTTGTGGTGCTCATCTGATGACTGATACTCTCCAACGACCACAAAGCACAGAAGCTCATCTTGGCAGAGCGCAAGTGGCACGCACACTGTAACGCATTCCATATCTACCCATAAAAGACAGGCTCACCCACTTTAGCTCACGTCAACAGATGAACAATGCTCACGCACATACGCTCTCGTTGAAATCAGCACACCCTAATCCCTCATATGACGCGCATTAGTTGCAGGGTTGGCCAGAACCGTAAATATAAAATATACATCGTATACGACCGTTTATTTGGTATTTGGTGATTTCTCTGACAAAACTACCCTATATTCACCAAGTATATGGTTCTGGCCATCCTACTCACAAAACACCCTGTGTACATCACATCACACTGGGATGCACTCTCAAACACATATGCGCACCCTGCACACATCCCACACCCTCACCTCCGCGTCCTCATACACCAGCCGCTGCTGCTTTGCCTCCGCTGCAGCTGCTGCTACGTGCTGCTCACACACAAGAGGTATGGTCAGTAGGAAGGGCATGGTCCCAGGGCCTTGGGAGCTTGGCCCTGCAGCCTCCTGTGTAGTGAGTTAGTGCTTTAGGTTAAGTGTTTAGGTTAGCCAAGCCCCTGCAGCTTCGTGTATGGTATGTTTGGTTTGTGTACTTTAGTCATATATTTGCATGTGTGCGCGCATGCTAACTTACCGCTAACTTACCGCTAGCTTACCGCTAGCTTACCCAGGAAAATGTGCATATCAACGTTTGTATGTGTTTTCATGACGTGGCCAAAAGGAAGGACTGGTCCTGCATCTTTCACAGCATCCTACTATCGCACCCACACAGGACAAACAAGCAAACGCAAACACAAACCAACCACTCGCAAAGGCGTGCTGCCGGCTCACCAACATTCACAAAGGCCATAATAGGCACACGACAAATCAATTATTCTGAAAGCCTCATCAACCAAGCACAGCACATCAAGCGCTGCCCAGAAAAGAAGAACACAGCTCTGGCGAAGGAGGCACAAAACTTTGCTACAGCAGGGTGTCGTTATGGCAGCTTTTGGTCGTGCGCATTTTGCTTTGGCATAAGACTTTCTGTAAATTGAAGGTCATCAGCATTCGTGTAAGCAAAAAAAACTGTTCATATGAGGTATATCCCCACAAGGCACTACTGCTGCCCACATAATGCCATGGTGTTGCAGAACCCAGCAAGACAATCCAATTTTACACACGCACACGCACATGCACACATACACACACACTCTCACACACACACACACACACACACACACACACACACACAAAGGTTACCTGGCGTGGAGGGTTCCATCGTGTGCCTGAGGCTAACATTGTGCTCACCTGTGTGCAAACAGAAATGCGCACCAGCGTCCTGACCACTACGTTTAAAAACATGTCCTATAATAATGTATTTATGTGCACAAGAGTGCATGAGTGTGAGCGCACTTATGCCTCCCCGTCCTCGTCCCCCCAAAAGTACCTCTGGAGCTATTCGCTTTTGCCGTGCCCCTCTTCGCGGCGAACAGGCAGGAGGTGACACCAACGTGTCTTCCTGCTGCTGCTGCTGCTGTTCTTGTTGCTGTTGCTGCTGCTGCTGCTGCTGCTGCTGGCACTGCTGCTGCTGTGTGGCCCCTGCCGCTCTGCTGCCATGCGGTTGCTGGTCTAACAAGTGGCAGGAAGAGAAGGAGGCACCAGCATCACTGCCTTGTTGGTTCAGGGGTTGCTGCTGCTGCTGCTGCTGCTGCTGCTGCTGCGGAGCTCCTTGTGGTAGAGCATTCACATCGTGCATGGGGGTGTCCTCGCTGAGGTCGATCAATTCAGATTTGTTTGGCAGGGGGCCTTTTGCGGTTGAAGAAGGAGGGGGCACTAGTACCTGGTGCTGGTGGTGGTGGTGCTGCTGCTGTTGTGGTTGGTGCTGTTGCTGTATGACCTGCATAACCTCTACCATGACACGCTGCTGCTCCAGGGAAAAGGGCTGCTGCACGGATGCACGCAATCCTGCCATGGCCACACTGCAGAGAGCAAAAATGTGTGTGTGTGTGTGTGTGAAGTACATTTAGTACCGCCATTGGTATTCAGTTGTGTGTCTGCGTGTGCTTGTGTCAATACCTGGTGCGTG
>Ga0307945_1004133_pt1 | contig 11761 bp, 18 predicted proteins | sample OrgLakmetagen228_FD_201818 | JGI IMG/M metagenome (GOLD analysis project Ga0307945, IMG submission 201818) | Saline water microbial communities from Organic Lake, Antarctica - #228 | ecosystem: Environmental > Aquatic > Non-marine Saline and Alkaline > Saline | place: Antarctica: Organic Lake...
TGCTCCCTTGATCGTGCTGAATCAAACTTGTGTCATCACTACCAGAGAGTCTCTTTCAGCTTTCCCTCCTCACCATACACAAGAGTAGGGTTGGCCAGAACCGTATATATACACTGTATATGACCGTATATATGGTGAATTCCCTGCCAAAAATACCGTATACACACCGTATATATATGGTTCTGGCCAACCTAACACAAGAGAAGTTGGTCACAATTCTGACTTGTTTGATCACCGTAGTCACATGAAAGAGCTAGAAGAGCTTTAAACAAAATTTTCCCAGTACCGCATGCACACAGGGGTGCACGTTGCACACTTTCTTAACATGTTCTCCCTTATACACACACACAGGAGACGTGGTCTTCAACCCTAGTGTTCTTACATTGGCCACTTTTCTGACGACATTCCCCCTCACACGTACACAGGAGACGTGGTCATCAACCCTAGTGGTCTTACATTGGCCACTTTTCTGACGACATTCCCCCTCACATGTACACAGGAGACGTGGTCATTAACCCTAATGCTTCCTGCCTGGTCATGACCACCGAGATTTTGAGGTCCATGCTATACAGGGGCTCAGGTGTGTGCGTATGTGTGTATGGATTTTGCGTGCATGTGAATGCATATGTGCTTTAGCGTCTATGCCAAAAAATTATTTAAGGCCTTGCTGGAGGGCAAAAATATGTCTGCTCACACACACGCACACACACACTCTCTCTCTCTCTCTCTCTCTCTCTCTCTCTCTCCCTCCCTCTCTCTCTCTCTCTCTCTCTCTCTCTCTCTCTCTCTCTCTCTCTCTCTCTCTCTCTCTCTCTCGCTCTCTCTCTCTCCCTCTTGTGGTCACAAACACACTCTCACACCTGCTTTTCCAATTGCAGAGGTGGTGCGGGAGGTTTCTTTGATTGTGTATGATGAGATCCACTACTTGCGAGATAAGGTGCGTGCCAACGTATGAGTGAAGATAGTATACTCAATAGGAAGCCGTTCCAGAGAGCATTTGCAACGCCTTGTAACTTTGTTGCAATATGTCTGTGTGTGTGTGTGTTTGTGTGTGCGTGCGTGCGTGTGTGCGTGTGTGTGTCTACGTGCGTGTGTGTGCGTGTGTGTGTGTGTGAGAGAGAGAGAGAGAGAGAGAGAGAGAGAGAGAGAGAGAGAGAGGAGCGCATACTTAATACAAAGCCAATGCAGAAAGCAATTGCAACGCCTTGCAACTTTGATATAATATGTGTGTGTAGTCACATTCAGGAGTGTGGTGTGGTGTAGGAGGTAACGCAATGCAATATAATCCACCTCGTGATATGCACGTATTACATCAAGTACGCGTGTGTACGTGCGTGTGTGTGTGTACTCGTACACAGGAGCGAGGTGTGGTTTGGGAGGAGAGCATCGTGCTTGCGCCTAAGAGTGCACGCTTTGCATTCTTGTCGGCCACAATCCCCAACGCGCGCGAGTTTGCAGAGTGGGTGTCAAAGGTACGTGCGACGTGCTTCAGGCTCCACGTGTGATGTTGCCTTCAGTAGTCTACCAATCAAGCCTGTTGTGTTGATTGTATCTTGCAACCCTGCTTTGTATTCTGTGTATGTAGGCATGTAGGGTTTCGGCAGCCTTGCTCATATTTATGCATAATGACACGCTTGTTTAAATTCCGTTCTGCTCCTTTGTCTTGTGGCATGTTCTGTTGCAATAGTAAGAGCTACCAAGAGGTCTGGACTTGTTAAATTTCTTTGTGGAAAAAATATGTGTGTGTCTGTATGTGTGTCTGTACTAACAGACGGAGAAATATGTGTGTTGTGTCATTTACTCAAGAAACGTGCACCCGTATTCATACCCACGCACACTCAAATGCATGCACACGCATGCACATACACACACACTCACACACACAAATAACGCTCCCACAGTTGCCACCACAAACAATGTGTGCAAACGTTTTGCACACAAAACATCAGGGTTGTTCAGTTCGTTTTTTTGGGAGCAAGAATTTGGTAAAATCGTGAAAGTTTTAGAACCCTCGAGCTGTTCAAAGGGTTCAATGTGCAATCTTGGGAAACGGGGGCCCTTGGGCTCCTCCCCCCACCTTCAAATCTTCCCAATTAGTCGTGTATCCTTATAATTATTATAGGGGGAAAAAGGGGGCTGGAATGGGACCATGTCATCATTGTAGAGCAGAAAAAGGAGAACCTGAAGGTGCAGTGCAAGTGCCGCGTTGTACAAATCCTTGGCAGTTCAGAAAGTGTGACAAGTTTGGCCAGAAGACCAAGGAAACTTCCTGGCCTGATACAGATTACAGATCAAGTTTCACATGTAAATCATTGAACATGTTACTTTTACTGCAAGGAACGAGTGGGACTGAACTGGGGGGGGCTGCTGTCCCTTGCAATTTTGACAGACGCATGCTGTGAAGTTCGACGAACTCCTAAAAATTCGTTGATCTCTGACCGAACTCCGAACGGCACTTTTCATATTCGTTTGAATGCGTGAAAGTCTGCGAACCCAAACTTTTGGCCGAACCTCGAACTGAACAACCCTGCAAAAAATACTTATTTGCAACGAGTGGCTGCTAGAGAAAACTTGTTCTAAAATGTGCTGCATTCTTAAACTCGGCGGGAATTAAAAATTCCTGTTTTATTGTGCGTCAATGAGTGCGTGTTGCTACCTGACCTACTTGGTCTGCACAGGCTGAACAGGTTTTGAAAATCCATACGATCTTACAACTTATTTTGTTGCCATAAACGCTTTCGATCCTTTGTATCTGTCAGAGGTCAAGGGTGCTAGAACTGCTGAGTTCAGTGTGTAACACTTGAACTCCAGTTCTTGGAGTGAAGCAAAGTGATATCACTCATACGACTGTGTTCCTTTCCAGTTTTTTTTTTTTCTTAATCCTTTCAACTGCTATTCTATCTTAAGGTGAATTTAATTTTCTTTTTACAATGCCCAGAATGGGGAACAACTCATCTCGTTCCCGCAGTCAAAATCTGTCCTTTCTTGGCCTCCTTCTCTCCCTGCTATGCAAAGCCTCTGTATTCGACATTCTTGACGGGTTATTGTCAGCGTCAGAGTTTGGCGCCATGTTGCTCCTTGAATTCGGGGAAACGTTCACGGAGTTCCTCACATTTCTCCCCCCCTGCTCTGTTCCCCTCCTTCACGCGCTATACTCTACTGTTCCGACTGTCGTGACAAAGATGTTCAAGCTGGCTACTGTTACGACTGTCGTGACAAAGATGCCATGGCTTGAACATCTTTACCACGATAGTGGTGCGGATGGTGTGCTCTACGTTCGCGTTGTGTTCTACGCTTCACGACCTGTGACCGCGGTTCTCCATGCAACGGCGGGTTTTGTGGTCCTCACCTCTTTTTCTTTTCGCGGCCCACCTGGTCGGCTTCTTTTTCTCTGGCGCTCTGGCGCTCTGCTCGTGCCTGGTGCTGCTAGATAGCTACGTTATTCAAATTATGGGTTTGAGTACTCCCGGTTCGGATCTTTTTATTTACTTGTGAATAATCCACCGCCATCTCACGATGGAAACGTTATAGAACCATGCCTACATTGCGTGTGTAATATTCTCCCAGCAGTACGCTCTCAAAATCGTAGCTGGTAATCTCCAGTCATGCAGAAGTGTTTAAAACTAGGGTTGGCCAGAACCATAAACATACGGTGTATTCACGGTATTTTTGGCCGGGAAATCACCTAATACACGGTCACCATGTATATATATGTAGGGTTGGCCAGAACCGTATATATGCAACGTATATGACCGTACATTTGGTGATTTCCCTGCCAAAAATACCGTATATATACACCGTATATATATGGTTCTGGCCAACCCTACATATATGCTGTTCTGGCCAACCCTGAGTACTACGAGCATCACCCATACTATGCTGGGAAAAAGAGAAAAATCGTACCACACATACACGCACACACAGACACATGCACACCTACAAATGCACACCTACAATGCACACCTACAATCAGTGATGTGCCGGTCCGGTTCCCTGTCCTGTACGATATGGTACGGTTACGGTATGGTACGGTACGGTTAGACCATATACCGTGCGTGCGTCCACGATCACTTCAGATGTTGAATAATTATTTGGCAAAATAACTAAATTTAATAATTGTCAGAGCCCTCTCCGAACTGCAACTTAAAATTTTATTGATATTTTTAGTACTTTTTGGGCACTTAAGGGTACAGAACACAACGGTGAAGTGCCCCTTACAAATTTCAACTTTTTCTGAACTGAAAACGAAAATTTAATTTGGTTATTAATTTGGTCTCACGAAGCAATCGTGGACGCACGGTATACAATAAGATACTGTACGGTACAGTGCATAAGGCTGGAAATTTGCCTAATTTTGAGCTAAGGGTCATTTTGGATCATTTTTCCAAAATACAAATGTTGTGACTTACATATCTCCAATGTAAAAGTAATATGAATTTTCGAAGAGGAAAGCACACAAAAGGAATTGGGGTGAAAAAGCAAAGGATCTCTCTGACCAGGAATTGATTCCAGGACCTCCTTTTTCCCTGCAAAAAGGCAAAATACGGTGGACCATACTAGCACGGATTGGACCGTATTATTCCTTCGACCGTATTATACGGTTTTGGACCGTTTTGTACCGTGACCGTATTGATATACAGTTCGAAAATGAAAATGAAAATACAGCGTACTGGCGCATCACTGCCTACAGTGCACATTTACATTGCACACCTTCATTGCACACACAGACACATGCACACCTACAAAAATACAGAAACACATAACACACATAAATCTATTACATTACACGCAGGTGCACGGCTCTCCCTGCCATGTAGTGTACACTGACTACAGGCCCACCCCCCTCCAGCACTATATCTTCCCAGCAGGTGTGTATACATGTGTGTGTGTTTGTGTGTGTGTGTGTGCAGATCTCCCTGCCATGTAGTGTACACAGACCACAGGCCCACCCCCTTCCAGCAATACATCTTTCTAGCAAGTGTGTGTGCTTTAGTGTGTATTTGTGTGTGTTATATCTGTATATCTGTGTGTATATATGCATGTGTATGCGTATTTACTTGTGCACCTGCAGACAAATATATCTTCTGATCAGCAACTTTTGTATACCATATGTCTCAGGGTTGACCAGGACCATAATACATACGGTGTATACACAGTATTTTTGGCAGGGAAATCACCAAATATACGGTCGCATACGGTTCTGGTCAACCCTACGTGTGTGTGGTGCGTCTGTTTGCACGTGTGCACGTGCTCGTAATCAATGCACGTGTTGTGCAGGAGCACAGCTTCAGATCAGTGTGTACCACACTTTTCCTTTCCTGCACAAATTCTTGTACACATCCCATTGTGTGTGGGCTCGTATGATCCGTCCAGCATGATCCATTTGACATGATCCATTTGACATGATCTATCCGACATGCTGCGCTGTTACTAGCACATATGTCGGCTCTGGGTTGGCTTTGGGATGGTGAATGTGGCCCACATACACACAACGCACACAATCTCATTTGCACACACACACACACACATACACACAGGTGGTGATGGCCTGTTCATGGTTGTGGATGAAGGCGGCATTTTCAGGGAGGACAACTTCCAGAAAGCGGTTACCCAGCTTAACGATGCGGGTGCAGACGGTGGGTGTTAGTAGTGGATACGATCTGAGTGAGCAACAGCAACTTTATAATCGTGTGCAGTGTACTTTGAAGGATTGTCATCCAGCTGCTGAGCAATGTGGGTGCAGACGGTGGGTGTTAGTAGTGGATACGATCTAAGTAAGCAACAGCAACTCTATAACCTTGTGCAGTGGATTTGGAAGGACAAATATTTAGCTGCTGAGCGGTGCGGGTGCAGACGGTGGGTGTTAGTAGCGAATATAATTTGAGTGAGCGACAGCAGCTCTGTAACCTTGTGCATAGGACTTGGAAGGACAGTTATTTAGCTGCTGAGCGGTGCGGGTGCAGACGGTGGGTGTTAGTAGCGGATAGGATCTGAGTGAGTGACAGCAATTCTTTGAGTTTGTGCTGTGGATTTGGAAGGATTATTATCCAGCTGCTGACGATGCAGGGTATGTGCCTGTGTCTTTGCTGCGTTTGCCATGAACACACACAAACACATGTATACACCCATACACACAAATGTATAAGCAAAAGACACACACACACAATCACACGTACACACATGCTTACGCACGCATGCACGCACGCACGCACGCAGGCAAGGGCAAGAAGATGGTGAAGGCCTCCAACAAGCCTGGAGAGGCTCAGGGCGAAAAAAGTGACATCTTCAAGATCACTAAGATGATTATGGAGAGAAACTACGAGCCGGTGTGTGTGTTTGTGTTTATGTGTGTGTATGTGTTTATGTGTGTGTGTATGTGTTTATGTGTGTGTGTGTGTGTGTGTGAGAGACACACACACACACACACACACACACACACACAGAGAGAGAGAGAGAGAGAGAGAGAGAGAGAGAGAGAGAGAGAGAGAGAGAGACACACACACACACAGAGAGAGAGAGAGATGTGTATTTTGAACCTCTGGCAGCATGCAGCCTTGTTGCTCACTACCATGATTCTGAGCCTGCTTCCTCAATCGCAAGCATGATTTCAAAACAGGAACAGCAAAGTAAGAATTACGATTTGAAACTCGCATTTGTGTGGTACATAAATATATTCCCGACTGATGACGTATGGATATACCTAAGTATGTGTCAATACATTGTAGTCAGGAGAAGCCTTAGGAGCTAGCTGTCATGCCCACAGCATTTTCTGCACATATGCTCACGCACACACACAAATCACGTAGACACACATACACACACAGCATGTAGACACGAACACACACACACACACACACACGCACACACACACACGCAGACACACACACACAGCATGTAGACACGAACACACACACACACACACACACACACACACACACACATACGCACACGCACACGAAGGTCATCGTGTTCAGCTTCAGCAAGAAGGAGTGTGAAAAGCTGGCACTCAACATGGCCCAACTTGACTTGAACGATGATGACGAGAAGAAACTGGTGGACACCATCTATTGGAACGCAATGGACTGCCTTAGCGAGGTAAGTGCTTGTGTGTGTGTATGTGTGTGTGTATGTGTGAATATATATATATATATGTGTGTGTGTGTGTGTGTGTGTGAACGCGTGGATGTGTGTATGTGTGAATATATATTGTATATCTATATATATGAGTGTGTGTGAACGCGTGGACACCATCTACTGGAACGCAATGGACTGCCTCAGTTAGGTACGTGTTTGTATGCGTATGTGTGTGCATTTGTCTGTGTGCGTGTGCGTGTGTGTGTGCTTGTTTGCATGTGTGTCTTCATAACTGTACTCTTTGCTCTCTCATTGTGTTCCTGTCTGCAGAGCGACCAATAGTTGCCACATCCCAACGCACACCAGCTCAAGCGTGGCTCAGAGGAGAATGTTTCCTCTTCATCTGCTCATTGTGTTCCTGTCTGCAGAACAAACGATAGCTGCCCATGAAAATTTAACGCACACCTGCTCAGGCGAGGCTCAGAGAACAAGCGCCTTGATGCTTTATAATGTTTCCTCTTCAGCTGCTCATTGTGTTCCTGTCTGCAGACAAGCGATAGTTGCCCATTAAAATCTAACACATACCTGCTCAGGCAAGGCACAGAGAACAAGCGCCTTGATGCTTTATAATGTTCCCCCTTCAGCTGCTCATTGTGTTCCTGTCTGCAGAACAAACGATGCTGCCCATTTAAATCTAACGCACACCTGCTCAGGCGAGGCTCAAAGAACAAGCGCCTTGATGCTTTATAGTGTTCCCTCTTCAGCTGCTCATTGTGTTCCTGTCTGCAGAACAAACGATGCTTCCCATTTAAATCTAACGCACACCTGCTCAGGCGAGGCTCAGAGAACAAGCGCCTTGATGCTTAATAATGTTCCCTCTTCAGCTGCAAAGTTTGTTCCTGCCTGAAAAACGACCAACAGCAGCCTGACTGCTCGACCTGTCTTACACAATAGCCCTCATTACTTGAACAAGTGTGTCCTTTTCAGCAGTGCGCACACGCTAAAACGCAGTGGCTTCTGATGTCCTAGCTTTTATTCTCTGTTCGTTCTGTGATCTTACCTGGAGATCGATTAATGGTTACCCGCTATCAATGCCATCCTGCCCATGCTGAAACACACACACACACACGTACACACATCACATATCACAGTTTGTTGCTTGAATTGCATTGGCATTAATTGGCTCACAGTCCTGTTGCTGTGTTCCTGTCTGCAGGATGACCAACGATTACCCCAAGTCAATGCCATCCTGCCCATGCTGAAACACACACACACACACACACGTACACACACATCACATATCACAGTTTGTCGCTTGAATTGCACTGGCATTAATTGGCTCACAGTCCTGTTGCTGTGTTCATGTCTGCAGGATGACCAACGCTTACCCCAAGTCAATGCCATCCTGCCCATGCTGAAACGTGGCATTGGAGTCCATCATTCAGGGCTGCTGCCGATTGTGAAGGAAGTGATTGAGGTGCTCTTCCAGGAGGGGCTGCTGAAGGCGCTGTTTGCCACAGGTGGGTGCCGTTGTGTGCCTCTTACTTGCACACCTTACTTGGTTGATGTTGGGCACCAGAGGAGAGATCGTGATACAGGAGAGCAGCATGTACAGAAGACCCGTGGACCTCACACAGATGTACTCTTTCAGGAGCCTGAAAGCGCCGCCAAAGACATTTCCTGCATCGTGAAGATAGTGTGCCAAAAAGGACTGCTGGAAGTGCTGTGGGTCACAAGTAGGCGTCGCTGTTTTATGTCTTAGCTGATGTGTACGATGGTAATGAAATGTGGTTTAGGTGATGGTACAAAATACAAAAGGGGCTAATGGAGCGAGCAACGGTTTGCGTCTGGAGGGGGTTACAAGGGGGTTACAAGGATGGCCTACAGCCCGAGACTCTGGCTGATGGCAAACACTCTGGCTGATGGCAAACACTCTGGCTAATGGAGTGAGCAACGGTTTGCGTCTGGAACACTCACATTTGTAGGGTTGACCGGAGCTGTGTGTTTACACCGTATATGACCGTACATTTGGTGATTTCACTACCAGAAATAACGTATATGCACCTGTCTCTGCACACTAACTAGCGAGTAGGGTTGGCCAGAACCGTATATATACACCACAGGGATGGGTCATACGGACTTTTGAGACGTCCCATACGGATTAATACGCCATTAATACGACATACGCGTATAATACGCAAACGTATTTTCGCTATTTTGGGGGGGTACCCTGGGCTTGCACCAACCACCCCCCAACCACCACCAAATTGTCCCCCCAGCCTCCAGAACATTATAATGCCTCCTGGTAAAGACCCTGAGTGGCATCGTGTTGTTGTTATGGGACAGAAGGGGCAGATTTACGAGATGCCAGATGCCAGATGCCAGAAATCCGAGATTTCAGCAGCGGTGGACCCCGCATCCGCGAGCACTTCATGAGGCAGAATCCCAGCCCAGCGTAGGTGTAGCAGCATGCAAAGCTGACCCGGCAGGAATCCTCAGGGCGTAGTCGCAGCGCTCGCATGGGAGAAATTGCTGATGCTAGCGCTCAGAGGGAGGAGCATGCAGGAAAAGAGAGGCACCTGCACAGGACTACAGCAAGCACATCAGCAGCAGCATCTACACAGTCATCGGACACCTGCAGCAAGAGGGCAGTGACCAAGGCTTGTGTGGATGCAGCTGTTGCACAATTCATCTCACGCTACAGGCACCACCTTCTGGGTTGTGGTAGCAATAAGCAAGTGATCATGCTACGTTCTGAGGGGCTGGGAGTTCCTCTGTGGGGCTCTAGAGGGCTTGGAAGTGCCTCTGGAAGGCTCTAGAGGGCCTGGGAGTGCTTCTGGGGGGCTCTGGGGGGCTTGTGGCTGCAAAGTTCGTTAAGTGCCAAAAATCGTATTATACGGAGCAATTTGTATAATACGGTTAAATATGTGATAAATACGATACGACGTATAATACGCCTACGCCGTATGACCCATCCCTGATACACCATATATGACCGTACATTTGGTGATTTTCCTGCCAAAAACACCGTATACATACCGTATATCGTATATATGTAATATATATGTGTGTATGTATGTATGAATGAATCTGGCCAGCCCTTCACATTTGATCATCCATACAAACTTCCGAGGCAAAGTTGCTCACAGCAACAAGCAAGCGTGCATGCGCACTACAGTGTGATTGTGTGATTGCTTATTGTGGCCACTGCCGACATTTTGTTCACACTACAGTGTGACATTTCGTTCAAACTACAGTGTGACATTTCGTTCACAATACAGTGTGACATTTCGTTCACACTACAGTGTGACATTTCGTTCACACTACAGTGTGACATTTCGTTCACACTACAGTGTGACATTTCGTTTACAATACAGTGTGACATTTTGTTCACACTACAAGTGAACGAACAATACACTACAGTGTGACATTGCGTTCGCACTACAGTGCGATTGCTGATTGTGGCCACTGCCGACTTTTCGTTTTCTGCCCGACATGCCCGTTAGAATAGTGGCTTTCTTAGCAGGATGCCTCTCACGTGTGCGTGCACATGCGTGCTGATGGTATGGCAGGGACCTTCTCCACCGGGCTCAACATGCCTGCCAAAACGGTGTTGCTTATTTAGATGTCCGGAATAGGGGACGGGGTGCCTCTCACATGCGTGCACATGTGTGCTGATGGTGTGGCAGCTACCTTTTCTGCCAGACTCAACATGCCCGCCAAAACAGTGGTATTAATTAGCATGTCAAAATAAGGGTATGGCTTGTCTCTTACACGTCTTTGTGCATGCCATTAAAGCTGCGTTGTGCTTATGGATGCTCCCGCAGAGACCTTTTCTGCCGGGCTCAACATGCCCGCCAAAACAGTGGTATTATTTAGCATGTCAATATAAGGGTATGGCTTGTTTCTTACACGTCTTTGTGCATGCCATTAAAACTGCGTTGTGCTTAACTGCGTTGATGCTCCCGCAGAGACCTTTTCCACCGGGCTCAACATGCCCGCCAAAACGGTGGTGTTCACCAATGTGCGTAAGTTTGACGGGGGCAGCTATCGTTGGATCAGCAGTGGGGAATACATCCAGATGAGTGGGCGTGCTGGGCGGCGTGGCCTGGATGACAGAGGTGTGTGTGTCAAGTATATGTGTTCATGTGTACACATTTGTGTTAGAGGTGTGAGTAGATGAGTGTGTATATGAGCGGGCGTGCTGGGCGGCGTGGCTTGGATGACAGAGGTGTATGTGTGTGTGTGTCAAGTATATGTGTTCATGTGTACACATTTGTGTTAGAGGTGTGTGTAGATGAGTGTGTATATGTGCGGGCGTGCTGGGCGGCGTGGCCTGGATGACAGAGGTGTGTGTGTCATGTATATGTGTTCATGTGTACACATTTGTGTTAGAGGTGTGTGTAGATGAGTGTGTATATGAGCGGGCGTGCTGGGCGGCGTGGCCTGGATGACAGAGGTGTGTGTGTCATGTATATGTGTTCATGTGTACACATTTGTGTTGGAGGTGTGTGTGTAGATGAGTGTGTATATGAGCGGGCGTGCTGGGCGGCGTGGCCTGGATGACAGAGGTGTGTGTGTGTCAAGCATATGTGTTCATGTGTACACATTTGTGTTAGAGGTGTGTGTAGATGAGTGTGTATATGTGCGGGCGTGCTGGGCGGCGTGGCCTGGATGACAGAGGTGT
>Ga0307945_1004137_pt1 | contig 11755 bp, 14 predicted proteins | sample OrgLakmetagen228_FD_201818 | JGI IMG/M metagenome (GOLD analysis project Ga0307945, IMG submission 201818) | Saline water microbial communities from Organic Lake, Antarctica - #228 | ecosystem: Environmental > Aquatic > Non-marine Saline and Alkaline > Saline | place: Antarctica: Organic Lake...
CGTGTGCGTGTGCGTGTGCGTGTGCGTGTGCGTGTGCGTGTGTGTGTGTGTGTGTGTGTGTGTGTGTGTGTGTGTGGGTGGGTGGGTGGGTGTGGGTGGGTGGGTGGGTGTGGGTGTACATGTGCCTTCATGCGTGTGCCCACGTGCGTCTTTGTGAGCGTGTGTGTATGCGTGTTTGTGTGTGTGTGTGTGTGTGTGTGTGCTTGCCGTGTAATAAAATAAGTTAAATATCTATCTAAAAAAAAACAGTTGATTACAACACTCAATCGCACACGCACAAGGTGATTACAACACTCATACATACACACATACACACACGCACGCACGCACGCACGCATGCAAGCACGTATACACACACATACACACACTCACACACAAAACACGCACACACACATGCACACACACACACACACACACACACACACACACACACACATGCACACACACACATGCACACACACACACAAAACACACACACACACACATACACACACACACACAGTGAGGAACACACACACACACACACACACACACACACACACACACACACGCGCACACACACACACACTCACACTGAGGCACACACGCACACGCACACGCCCACGCACACCTGCACAGGCATGCACGTGCACACGTGCACACACACTTACACACACACACACGCACACACACACGCACACACACACACACTCACGCACACGCACACGCACACGCACATGCCATGAGCACGCACGCATACGCGCACGCACATGCACACGCACACACACGCACACACGCACGAGCCTGCACACACTCACACACACTCGCACACGCGTTAGCATAAGTAAGATCATGAGCACACAGAGATGCACATGCACACACATTCATCTACTTACGCATGCACGTCCATGCACCTTCATGCATTGCTTCCGTCTCATGTTCACGTTTGCTGTGCCTTCAGGCCTTCTCCACTTGAGCAAGCAGGCAGCATGGTTCAAACAAGAGCCGCAACAGCAGCACACGGAACTTTTGCTGCTTCTATCCAGCGCATTCCCGAGGAGGTGCGCAAAAGTAATCTGCGAGGAGGGTTGCAGGCTTGGCCTGAAACTGGTTCCTTACGAGAGCTCAGAATATAACTAGAGTGATTGGTTTCTAGGGCTGAGGCAGGTATGGCGTGCACCTTAGTAGGTCCCTTCCCGAACTACTTTCTCCGGTGAAGTCAGCTCCCCACATACAACTAATAACCACTTAGGTGCCGAGCTCTGTAAAGCTCCTCAACTACAAAGAAAGGGAAATTTCTTAGGCTCAGCAATGTTTGTAAATGTAATAAGGGAGCATGGAATGCGTTGCAATCAAAGGAAGAAATGTGTCAATAATGCAAATTGGAGTACTCCTATGTCTGCTTGGCCTGATTTGAAAGGCTGTGCCAAACTGCTCGCACATAATAGTTGGGTATCCAAACTACGTCCGCAATCTCCTTTTCTCTTAACATGCGGTCCGTTCTTCCCCGCACACACATTTTTCCGGCCGCTCGTGTCACCTTTCTGGGTTAAACAAGTAGGGTGTGATCCTGCGAATCACAAAAATTGGGGCGGAGCCTGCGCTGCATTGAAGTTGTACCTAATGTAGTGAGAGCGATTCAGGGGGGGCACTCCCTCTGCACCCTGCTGCTCCTGTTCAACCATTTCTGAGATGGCAGCCTGGTCTTTGCAATGAAGAGCGGCATTATAATGTTAGACAATTCAGGGGGGCTGCAAATTTTCTGAACTGCTCCTTTGAACGCTTGAGCTCCATACGGTTGTTCAAAGCCACCACCTCTTCCTGTGCCTGCTGAGTGGCATTGCCAGGCTGAGACTGTTGCTCCAAGTGCTGTGCCAAGTGCTGGTCGCTGGTCCTCTCCCGGGCCCTCGCTCGCCTGTCCTCCCGAGTGCTGTGAAACTGCTGCCGTCTCTGCTCTGCTGCTGCAAGCGCTGCTAGCGTGTTGGGATCGGTCGGCCTTCTACCACACTCAACAACACCACTGCTGAAGAAGGGCTAAAAACATGATGGGAAACATTCTAAGTATATGATTAAAAAAACACCCAATTGAATCCCGGGGGGAACAGTGACACGCGACCCCTTGGATTTACGAGTGGAGGGGGGTTTGACCGGGGCGTTCCGGAATCAGCGCAAAATTAGCTTCTATTTCATACAATTCTTACACTCTGAGGTGGCCTGGGAGGCTCAGAGCTCTAATCTTTCGTCAAACTTGACATGAAAATAAGGGTGACTACACCCCAAGGGGGGCTCCGCCCCCAAAAGTGATTTAAGTGCAGCTCAATTTGTTTAGGACTTTGATGCAAGGGGGTATAGCTCAAGATAGCAAAACACATGGTTGCTTGAGATTTGATTGTGCACAGGTACTACTTCAGATCCTGTCCAATGTGGGAAGCCTCGGCGACTTGCACTCTTTTTTTTGTGCGAGCCAAGGCATGCTTGGATTGGCGGCAGACCCAGTGCTGAAGGCATGCTGGTTGACGAAGCACCGCCAATTCAGAGCAGTGGACTTGGCAGCAAGGAAGGGTGGTGCTGATGTCATGATCCACCTGCTGCGTATGGGTAGTGTATCTGCCACTGAAAGGGCACCACATGTACCATATGTTTCATTTTTATTTAGGGTTCAACATTTAACTCCAATTGAAATTGCTGTAAGAGAGAACCTTCCTGAAGTAGTGACATACCTTTTGAGCAGAAGTGATGTGCGTGCTGATGTGGCTGGTGCTACTTCTGCACTGCATTCTGCAGCACGGTTTAATCATGTTGGCTGCTTGCAGGTCTTGCTTGCTCCAAACTCGCCTGTGAATGCCAATTGCCTTTATCAAAATGTTTCCCCACTGCATTCAGCTGCTATTGATGCCAACTTGGAGGCAGTTCAGCTTTTGTTGTCACGAGGGGCTGTGTGTACGGTACGTGATAGGGATGGAAGTACACCACTTCACTGCGTGTGTTATGATTCAGATAAATGGGCTGAACGAGCTCAGATACTGGGCATGCTTCTAGAGTGCGGTGGTGATAGCGTGATGAATGATCAAGACATTTCTGGATGTACACCTCTGCACTGTGCAGTGTCTCGTGAATTACCCGAGTGCTGCGAGCTGCTATTACGTGCAGGAGCAGTGGCCTCCTGAGTGATGCATGATAGCTATGACCGTACTCCTTTGGCAATCGCTTTTGATGCGCAGAACCGTTGTCAGGATGTGCTTGCGTGCTATGCAAGCAGCGGGTGATGGTGCTTAGACGTAAGACTGTGAGATGCATGACTGTGAAAGAAGGAGAGAAAAAGAACGCAAATAACGTTATCACTACCGAGATGCACGATTGTGGCATGGCGTCCTCATGATGGCATGGTACAGCATATGGTTACGTGCTCTGCTATGAGACGCTTTGCTCTGGTGAGATGATGCTAGTCACAAACTTTTTACGTTTGTCGGACAATGTGATTTAAAATACATGTCGGAAGATGATGTTGCGCTATCATGTAACGGTTGAGGGCTACGCTAGCTGTACGTGCAATTCTATGACATCTGTTCATGTTTCAAGGGGTGACAAGGGTTACACAAGGGGTAACAAGGATGGCCTACAGCCCGAGACTCTGGCTGATGGCAAATTCATGTTTCTATTTACCATACAAGACGTTATTGCTGTAATCAATTGGAGCTCCTTTTCAATCTAAACGGTGCTTACTTACTAAGCTGGATAGGAGATCGTCAAGAGGTGCTGTTTCAGTATGCAAACATTAGCTGCAAATGTTTCCAGGTGTGCATCACATCACAGTGTCATCACATCAGCATGGTGCTTATGCCAACAGCAGCCAATACTATACCAAATCTGGTTCAAGCTGATTTGAAACTGCAGCCTTGTACAAGTATCTATTAGTATTAGTTACTAGATTGCCTATTATCATTTCATTTGGTTTGGATTACAAAGGCCTCCAGCCTGGCATGGCTGCTCAACCTATTAGTTACTAGGCCTAAAGAAAAGAAAATGAACTTAAATTATGCAAACAACACTACCGGCATGAATTAGGAAAGGATGTTGTTTTGTGTTTTGCACAACAGCGGTGGAAATTGGCAAGCCAGATGCAAGAATAGTTACTCCAAATCAGCAACCACGCCCCAAATGAAACCCTACAAACACGTATCAGACTAGGTCTGCCAATAATGCAGAAGAGCTGCCCGTGATAACAGATGGCACTGCCAATTCTTATTCCCTGGCTATGAAACCAAGAGACATCTAGTAGATACTTCCCCTATCCAACAAGCAGACGAGAACAACATAAGAAGCTGCTCATGCCTTGCTTACTCGGACACTGCAAAGCAAACCCTTTGCACCATATTGCTAGGAGCAACAGGTGCCATCTACAGCAGCCACACAAAAAACCCACTCCACAGTCTCAGAGTTACTGGTCTTCATGCCACAGCACTCGTTCTTGGGCGAGACAACCAGAACAAGGAAACCTGCATATGTGTAGAAAAAGAAATATTAACACCAATACTGCCCAGATAAGTGCATTGGACTCAAGCAACCGCCCATATATTTATATAAACATGTTTTCTAATTGGACCACTGGACCAATACGCACATCATTTAGGCAGGCCATGAGAACATGAGAATAAGAGCAAGCATGGCATGCCCTACAACCAGAGGAATAACCATGCACAGCCGCCTCCCAACCATCAAAACACCCCATCACCTCCACACGCAAATGCCAAAGATATACAACCACCTTCAAACCAAAACGCGCTTCATATATGTAAGACAAGCGTATGATGAAGGAAAGGGAACAGAAATATGTTATGTCTATCATAATCAACATACGGAACGCCACAAAAACGCAATGCCTGGCCCCCCTGACCCCACACTTTGTATGCAGCTGAGCAGGCAAAGATGGGTGATGCTGCCTCGTGCTCAGAAAGGTGCATATTGAGGTGTTCGGGGCCAGGCATTGCGTTTTTGTGGCGTTTTGCCCCTTTGATGCCTTTTGTAGTCTCCTTGATCTGAATTGCGTTTTGCCCCTTTGATGCCTTTTGTAGTCTCCTTGATCTGAAATTGGCTGTGTTCTTTGTGACTGGCTGCTTGTTCTTGTTGTAGCTCTCCATCAGGAAATGAAAAAAGACACAACTACACAGGCAAGCCACTCCCCACATCAACTAAGGAAAAGGAGCCACTTTGGTACCGAGTACCGTAAAGCTCCTCCACCGCAAAAAGGAATGGACAAGTAAACCAGGCTCTTTTTATTGTCTCAGGTTTAACCTTTCATCATTCATTCATCACCTCTTACTTATCACTTTCCTAAGAGAACGAAATGGCACTGGCTGAGACCAGTTCTTACTTTTAACAGCCTTATGTTTACTTCATGCTGGCTGATTCAGCAATACCTATCAGCCCAACATATGTGGCTGCCAGTTATCCCCTTTGTAAACCCTTTGCGACTGGAGGAGAACTTTGTAATGTGAGCTGTGACGAGCCCAAACGGGGCTATGCAAAAAGTAAACGTAAGAACTTCTTGAAGCCATTTGTTGGCAAGAAAAGCCGCAGGCATAATAGGTTAATCCAGTCGCACAATCCTACATGCTTCTTGACCTTCCTCGAGATGTTATCCGCAGTGTGACTCATTTCAGACTTCACGTCCACACCCTTCGCGTTGAAACTTCAACTTGAAATTTTACCCCTCTCCCCACTTGCAACTTATGTGTGGCTGATGATAATGTCCAGGATAAAAAGCTGTTCTCCTTCACTGCACGCACCCTCAGATGGTTTCACTCCGCAGGAAGTACGCACGTTCTTAATTTCACAGACAGGACAGGATGTGTCTGCTTTCTTACACCAGGAAAACAACAGACTCCTTTTTTTATTCATCAACTTATTTACCTTATGAACAGGCGAGCAGTCATATTTCTTGACTGAAAGCCCTTTTTTCTTGTAATCTTATTAACATCATTAAATCGTGTAAAAAAATTAGGGCATACAAGAAAGAGCAGAAACTGTGCTAAGCAGTCAACCAACCTGCTAAACAAATTTACTGTCATAAATAGGGACGTGAGAGCACGCACACAAAAGCACAAAGTGTGAGATGGCAACATTGCCTTCCTGCTCAATTCTCTTTGCACGTAGAAAGTATAATTCATTGGTTGACTAATTTAATTTGCCATTGTTCCAATGGTGTCGACTGTGCCAATTAAGAGTACACCATTTGTCCGTCCTCGCACACCAGCACACTCTGTGGCTGGGTGCGTCAAAAGCTAGATAAAATAGCTTGCCAGGTTGTGGACAATTTCCACAGCGCGGGATACTAACCATGTACCTGACTGCACGACCAGACATGTGTTGTATAAAACGGCCAGTCCTTTGCTTGAGCGTGTGCTGCTGTCAAGTGGTAGCCGCCCTAATTTTGCTTCTGAGCCCAGCTCTTGACGCGAAGTGCAATAGACTACGTTCTATATCAAACAAAAGGTGCAGTTTGGCAGGGCAAAAAAAAGACACGCTCAAGTAAAGTGCAGTTGACTACGTCCTGCATAATACAAAGGCGCACTAGTAGGATACCACCAATTGGCAGCGTGGAAGGGCACCCAAATAAACACGCTCGAACACGAGCTAAGGATCAGAGCTGTGCGGACACTGTACATAGCAAAGCTGGCCGCATGTGTCAGAGAGCAGAAGCGTGCTGGCTCTTGGACCTGCATATGCTCTTTATGCTAGCATGACCCCCTGCCTGTGCCGAATGTAAGCCACCGGCTGTCAACAAGGAACCTGCTCTCATCACAGTCTCAGGAAGTCGGTAAAAGCTACACAGGGGACAGATGCTGGGATGGATAGCACCTTGCTTGCAAGCATGCGTCAAGCGTGTGTGTGTAAGTGTGTGTGTGTGCGTGTGTGTGTGTGTGTGTGTGTGTGTGTGTGTGTGCTTCTGCTCCTGTGAATGGTGGCAGCCCCCTGTCTACAAAAGCAGGCACTTAGAACTGTGAGGGTCCCCTATAAGTGTTCCAGCTGCCGCTGTCCCCCATGCTGTCCCCTCCTCCCATGGATTTGCTGTTAGGGGGCCTTTCGGGCTTCCATGACACGTCCGCCTCGAGCAGTTCTAGCTCCTGTTTTGATTGGTAGGTGTGTGCGTGTGTGTTTGTGTGTGTATGTGTGTCTTTGTGTGTTTTTGTGTGTGTGTGAGTGCGTGTGAGTGTGTGTATGTGTTTGTGTGTGTGTGTGTTTGCGTGTGTGTGTGTGCGCACCCCTGTCCTAGTGTTCTAATGATTGCAAAAGTTGAGAAATGCGAAATGCGTCCGCTAGGCATTTTCACGCACACACTAACGCATCCTGTATCCCATACCGGGGTAACAGGGAATCAATCTGCCGAAACCTTGACCCCTACCCAATAAAAACGACGCGCATCCATGCACCCACCCAAGTACACCCAGAACCACCTTGACCCCTTGCCCAATCAAAAACATTCACCTGCCCCCCCACCCCACCCCTCCACTCCCACCCACCCACACGCACTCACGCACACACACGTGCACCCATGCCCAAAAAACACACACCTGAGCACTCGAGTTCCTAGGAGGGTCCCTCCCCAGCCAATTCTCAAATTGCTGGCGCATTTCTCTACTGCCTCCATTGCCGTTAGCAGCGCTGCTGCCAGCGTTGGATGCGCCCCCTCCTTGCACACCCTCCCTCTCAGATTGGGAGGCAGTGGTAGCATCTGTGTGTGTGTGTGTATGTGTGTGTGTGTGTGCGCGTTTTGATGTGGATGCGCCCCCTCCTTGCACAGCCTCCCAACCTGACTGGGCGGTAGTGGTAGCATCTGTGTGTGTGTGCATGTGTGTGTTTATATGGATGCACCCCTCCTTGCACGCCCTCCCTCTCTGATTGTGAGGCAGTGGCAGCATATTTGTGTTATTGCACGCGTGCGTGTGTGTGAGTATGTGCGTTTTTGAATAATGCGCCCCTGTTTGCACACCCTCCCTCTCAGATGGGGAAGTAGCGACAGCATCTGTGTGTTTGTGCATGCGTGCGTGTGTGTTTGTGCGTGTGTGTGTTTGAGTGTTTTACAGTTCACCATATCTACGACCCACATATTGTCATATGCACCTGTGTTTGTGCACGCGTGCGTGTGTGTGTGTGGTTGTGTGCGTGTGTGTGCGTGTGTGGTTGTGTGTGTATGTGTGAATATGTGTATTGTGCACGGGTTTGTGTGTGTGTGCGCGTTTGAGCATGTTATGTTAATGTTTACTATGTTACACCCAACCACATATCTACGACCCACACACTGTCATACTGTACCTGAGCTGCTAGGCTGCTGCTGTAGCTCAGACATAAGGGACGCACGTGGTGGCAGGACCTGAGTGTGCGTGAGTGTGAGTGTGTGAGTGTGTGTATGTGTGTATGAGTGAGTGTGTGAGTGTGTGAGTGAGTGAGTGTGTATGTGTGAGTGTGTGTGTGTGTGTGTTTACCTGTGTGTATGTGTGCGAAGGTGTACATGCAAAAAAGAGACTGCGAGCTCGCAGACACACCAGCAGGCACTGGATGCCAAAGGACATCCAGCAATGATCGTGGTTTCCAAATTAAACGAAATGCAAACTGTACACCCAAAACACTAGACATTTTCCCTTTCTTTCTCATGGACTTGATTGTAGCCGAGGAGGAAATGTTCTTCCTTTTTGTTTACACCTTTTTTTGAGGACGTCTGCCCAACCCTTTTTGCTGCAACTGGTCAACAACCAACGTTTGTAACCTCCTTTCTCAGCAGACACTTTTTGTTTACACCTTTTTTTGAGGACGTCTGCCCAACCCTTTTTGCTGCAACTGGTCAACAACCAACGTTTGTAACCTCCTTTCTCAGCAGACACTTTTTGTTTACACTTTTTTTTGAGGACGTCTGCCCAAATTCTTGTCGCTGCAACTGGTCAACAACCAACGTTTGTAAACTCCTTTCTCAGCAGACACTATACTTTCCTCTTTCTCAGCGGACACTATACTTTCCCCTTTCTCAGCAGACACTGTACTTTCCCCTTTCTCAGCAGACACTATACTTTCCCCTTTCTCAGCAGACACTACACTTTCCCCTTTCTCAGCAGACACTATACTTTCCCCTTTATTTCTGAACTAATGGATTCACTTGTGGCTGGCCGAAACCAGTCGGCAGTCGATTAGCCAAACAACCTGGCTGAAGGCCAGCACCCGTTGTGGACCTTGTAACCACTGTACACCCAGACACATTTAGGAGTGAGGGAAAACACACACACACGCACACACACACAAGTGAAGGCCTTAACACTCACACAGGCGTTCTCACGTACACACGTACACTCGCACGTTGCGTCCATCATACGTACAACCATACGTGCAATCACACATTGTGTCCTCAAATACACACGTACACTCACACAGGCCTCTACACACACACACACACACACACACACACACACACACAAGTGAAGGCCTAAACACTCATACAGGCGTCCTGAATGTGTGCATCAACAAGCGCGACAGGGACACTCATATCTTGGGTTGACCAGAACTGTATATATGCACCGGATATGACCGTGTATTTGGTGACTCCCCTGCCAAAAATACCAAAAACACTTAAAATACACTGTATATATATGGTTGTGGCCAACCCTACTCATATTCCTGTGAAATAATACACAGCCGGACGTGGTAGCGCTTATTTGATGAGCCGGAATTCAATCACGCCACAACTCTGGTTTAAAAAGTGTCTGGCAAACAGTAGGATAACTGTTTCAAAGAGTGTCTGATAATTGTGCCTGGCAAAACAGTATAATAACTTTTTCAAAAATTGTCTGATAAAATAGAAGGGCTCTGCCCGCCCAAATTCCAACGCGGTAATTTTTGTGCGTTTTGTTTCTGTTTTCAAGCGCTCGCTTTTTCGTGCCCTCCCTGCTTCTGCATTGCAAGTCAACACAGTCTAACTTATATTTTCTACTGAGTTTGGCAACACCTGAGACCCTCTTTGCCTGGATCCCCACTTAATTATTCTATGCAACCCTCCGATTCTAGCCTGCCAGAGTCGCTGCAACAGCTGAACGTGTTTTAATTTGTCCGACAGGTCTGGCACACAGGCTGCTGTAATTCCTTTTTGAGTACTCAACTAGTTTCTTCTTGACTTTTTTGCAAGACATGACTGCGTCCTGCCTTTTTCTCATGTGCCAGGCCGGCATATTTAGAAGTGTCAGATGCACTCTCCAAAATCCACAGAGTATGTAGCAAACAAGTCAGGAAGACAAGCAGTAGACATAAAATAATAGTTTATATCAGCGGCACTTAAATGCTTGAAAAAGTCGCGGACCAAAAATCCCTCCTCGGAGGTCTCCATGCAGCCACAGAAAGCGACGGCGCATGATAACTGCACGATTTCTGAACGGAATCAAGTAAAAATTGAAACAATGAATTCCGCATTTTGAGGCCGTCACAACGCGCCGCCCTGCAGCCCTTCTCGTCACCAAAAGTCTGACCCTCACAGCTCGCTGCGAAACTCAACAGACCTGCAGATCGGCACCTGCCACAATTGTCTACAGAATCTTACGCGGAACGGACTCCCGACCGCGGAGCTATTCAGGCCCAAAGTGCGCCCAACCAAATCGGTTAAAACCCGGACTTCACAAATTTCTTAGAAATTTGGGTACTGTGTCTGGCGACAGCAGGATAACTGTTTCATAAAGTAAGTGTCTGGCAAACAGTATGTGTGTGTGTGTGCTCCTGGTAGGACAATTATAGTTATGGTTATGCATGACCAATCCTGCCACCAAGCATATGACCACCTGTGAAGAGACCCAGCAGCAATCCATTTGATCGACCTACACGCCCACCCCCACCTCAACCCCTGGCCCCACCCACACCCACACCAGTGTTTTTTTTAAGGATTTCGGGAAACCTTGATTTAATGTCTCCTCCAAATCTGGCAATTTGAGAAATTGGGTTCTCATGTCGTTTTTCTTCTCCTGCCCCAGCCCGCCGGAAGGCCTGCGGCCTCCCGGCATTTGGTGTTACGTATGTTGACTTGTGATAAATTATTTGCATTAACATAATTATGTTGGAAATTGCAAGTTGGGCAAACTGTCCATTTTAATTGAGTTGTTCATCATCTATTAATCCCACGGCTTCTTAGCGCTAATCCACCCCAAAATGGCCTCTGGGTATGGGAATGACTCCACGCCGAATGTTGAGCTCTAAAACCCCCGTGCGCAACACGTCAGGTGCTGCGCTTGTAGCCTGTTGCGCTGGGGGTTACAGATTTATTTGAGCGTGCTGAACTAATGCTCATCCTCCACTGACCCTGGCACCATTACCATCACCAACTCTGCTACCTTAACCCACTCCCCAAACCGACACTTAAGCGCGTGGCTTCCCCCCAAAACTCCATGGAGCACACGTCAGTGATGGGGCGCCCCTACACGCAGTTTCTTGAACACGCAAATGAACTGTGTGTGCAGCTTGGGGTCAGCTGCCTGGGCTGCACGCTGAATTGCTGTAATCTGCACCCTTGTTCATCTGCCCCTGCTAGCCTGTCCTCGCTTGCTGCTTCTTTAACCATGCTGCTGCTTTATCCTTGTGACTGTTGCTGTTCTCATGCCCTGTAATGGCCTGCTTCCGGCATTTGAATGTGGCTGGGCAGATGCTGCAGTGGGCTTGGAACCAATTTTTTTCGTCCACCCCCCTATCACTCAGCCAGTCCTTGCGCTGGGGCTGTCCGGTCCGGATCCTCAAGCCACTGAGCTTGAAACTT
>Ga0307945_1004139_pt1 | contig 11751 bp, 12 predicted proteins | sample OrgLakmetagen228_FD_201818 | JGI IMG/M metagenome (GOLD analysis project Ga0307945, IMG submission 201818) | Saline water microbial communities from Organic Lake, Antarctica - #228 | ecosystem: Environmental > Aquatic > Non-marine Saline and Alkaline > Saline | place: Antarctica: Organic Lake...
ATGTACGAACACACACATGCATAGATTTATAAAGCGCAGCCATCGCGGGTGCGGACGGTGCTGGACTGATCAATCACTCACGCGTGTGCACACGCATGCATGAACACACACACACACACACACACACACACATGCACGAACACACACATGCATAGATTTACAAAGCGCAGCCATCGCGGGTGCGGACGGTGCTGGACTGATCAATCACTCACGCGTGTGCACACGCATGCATGAACACACACACACATGCACGAACACACACATGCATAATTTTATAAAGCGCAGCCATAGCGGGTGCGGACGGTGCTGGACTGATCAATCACTCACGCGTGTGCACACGCATGCATGAACACAAACACATTGCATAGATTTATAAAGCGCAGCCATCGCGGTTGCGGACGGTGCTGGACTGATCAATCACTCACGCGTGTGCACACGCATGCATGAACACACACACACACACATGCACGAACACACTCATGCATAGATTTATAAAGCGCAGCCATAGCAGGTGCGGACGGTGCCGGACAGATCAATTTCTCGTGCGCGTGCACACACATGCACGAACACACACACACACACATACACACACATGCATAGATTCATACAATCACCCCTGAAATCTTACGTGCAACCTCTTATGCTCTCTGATCCCCATTTCCCGCAAAAACTCGGCGACACATATAAATCGCCGTGGCTCTGGTTTTGTTTTATGATTTTCATCGCCTTCGTGCTCACCAGGAAGTGTGCCCAGGAAGTTACAGGTTGCGGTATCCTTTTGTGTGCTTGTTCTGTGTTCATCATGTGTCTGTGTCGCCGTGTCTTGTGGTGTGCTCATATCGACTCATATTTGCGGTGTGCTCATACCGACTCATATTTGTGGTTTTCTTATAGCGACTCATATTTGCGGTGTGCTCATATCGACTCATATTTGCGGTGTGCTCATATCGACTCATATTTGCGGTGTGCTCATATCAACTCATATTTGTGGTTTTCTTATAGCGACTCATATTTGCGGTGTGCTCATATCGACTCATATTTGCGGTGTGCTCATATCAACTCACATTTGCGGTGCCCAAATCGACTCACGTTTGCGGTGTGCTCATATCGACTCACATTTTCGGTGTGCTCATATCGACTCACATTTGCGGTGTGCTCATATCGACTCATATTTGCGGTGTGCTCATATCAACTCACATTTGCAGTGTGCTCATATCGTCTCATATTTGCGGTGTGCCCAAATCGACTCATATTTGTGGTATGCTCATATCGACTCATATTTGCGGTGTGCTCATATCAACTCACATTTGCGGTGTGCTCATATCGACTCACATTTGCAATGTGCTCATATCAACTCACAAATATTTGTGGTGTGCTCGTATCGACTTGCGTGCACCTGCGCTGTTTGTCCTGCAGGTGGTGTGCCTGTAGTCGATGCAGTGGTGCTGACAAGTGTGTGGGCAGTAGCTGTGCTGCGCAGCTTGAGCTTGGTAAGCGTGTGTCATTTGCTGAAAAGTGTGTGGTGTCTATCAGCAAGAGTGCGCGTGGCATATTTTAAGTATGATATTTATAGAGTGCGTGGGGACAGGGGTGCGGCTAAGTCACTGACCATTATAGCTGACACAGTGGCTGCGGTGAGTGCACTTTTGCTGGCCAGTGTGCACAGACACACGCAGTGCTGCTCAGCTTAAGCTTGGAAAGTGTGTAAAACTGAAGGGGGTGTGGTGATAGGGGTGTACGTTTGCTGGCCAGTGCGTGAGGACACTTGCAGTGCTGCGCAGCTTAAGCTTGGTGTGTGAGAAGCTTAGCAGTGTGTGATGTTAGGAATTGGTGGTGCTGAAATGTGTGCCTGTTGTGAATGCTGGCGAGTGTGCCTGCCAGCTTGAGCTTGGCCTGTGAGAAGCTTAGTCGTGTGTGTGTGTGTGTGTGTGTTTGTGTGTGTGTGTGTGTGTGTGTTGGTATTGGTGGTGCTGAGATGTGTGCCTGTGGTGGGTGAGGTGGTGCTGGCCAATAGGTGTGGCTGTGTGTCGTTGCTGCCAGCTTTGATGTGTTATAAAATGATGTGCAGGGTTGGTATTGCGAATGGTGGAGCTATAATATTGCCTGTGGTGGATGCATTGGTGCTGGGCAGTGTGCAAGACCAGGTGCTGTGATTGGTCGGTGAGGAGCTCAGCAGGGTATGATGTTGTGAATGTGGTGGTGCTGACTGGTGTGCTTGGGATATGCTTTTGCTGCACGGCTTAGTAGGTGCGGAAAAAATGGAGGGTGTGTACGAGAAGGTGGCTTTGGTATTTGTGTACAACGTACAACATGTTCAGCGATGGTACTGGCCGTAATCAGTAATTTGTATATATATTGTACTTTAATCTAAAATCGTAGCATGATGCGCAAATCAGTAATTTGTATATTGTACTTTACTCTAAAATTGTAGCATGATGCGCAAATCAATAATTTGTATATATTGTACTTTATCCTTGAATCGTAGCATGATGCGCAAATCAATAATTTGTATATATTGTACTTTACTCTAAAATCGTAGCATGATGCGCAAATCAGTAATTTGTATATATTGTACTTTACTCTAAAATCGTAGCATGATGCGCAGAGGTTACGAGACCGTAGTGTCAAGGGATTTGGGTGAGTTGCTTGCAGATGGATACAATGTGGAGCAGTGAAGTACCTCAGCAGGTACAGGACAGTGTCAAGGATTGTGGCCATAGTTACAGCGATAGAGTTGGAACTAAGGCACGCAAGACAGTGCTCTAGTTTCCAGCCTCTTGAGCACTTTGTGACAACATTTGTGCAGGTCCCTCTTTTTTCGTACTGACCGCAAGAGTGTGCACTTCTTTTTACTCACTCCCCCTGCCAACTCGCGTTTTCGGCGCTGCTCACAGACACCTGGTGCTAAAAATCTGTGTGTGTGTGTGTGTTTCACGCGCAGTCACCCGCCTACAGGCCCTTGATCTCTCTTGGAATCGGAGCTGTGGGAGGAACCGCCACCTCAAGCGTCTCTCCCTTAGACGCGCAGCGGCTGAAGGTTATAGTGTCTGGCCAGGTACGAGCCGATCCGTTGTTCGTTATTGTACGTGTGCTGCTACGAGTTTTGGAGGCACAGCGACTGAAGATTATGGTATCTGGCCAGGTATGAGCTGATCCGTTGTTTGTTATTGTACTTGTGCTGCTAAGAGTTTTGGAGGCACAGCGACTGAAGGTTATAGTATCTGGCCAGCTACGAGCCGTCCGTCTGCACTCTGCTGAGGGTTCTGCATGCACTGCGTTCATTATGATCAATTACTGCTGCGAGTCCTCAATGCCCAGCAGCTGAAGGACAATAGCGTCTAGCCAGGGACCAGCCCTGCTCTTCTATGTTATCTGAACATTCAGCGGCTGAAAGTCAGTGGTGGCTTGTGTGTGTGTGTGTGTGTGTGTGTGTGTGTGTGTGGGCTGTCCAGACACGAGCTCATACACTTTCTGTGTTCGCTCTTCTGTGTTTGCCTTTTGGACACTTTCTGTGCCCGCTCTTCTATGTTTGCCTTTTGAACACACAGTGCTGAAAGTCAAAAGGGTCGTCTGGCCAGGAAGGGCTCTTCCCTTGGCCCCTGCAACAACGCCAAAAAAAAATGCTTAACTACTGTTCATAAGTCTGCCTTCAAAAGTCTGCCTACAAACCTTAGCATTTGAGCACGCTGTGCAGGACCTGCCTGCTGCACACTTCCTTTCTTGCTTTTGCATTCTAACGCCAAAAAGTAATGTCTAACTTCTAAATAGGAGTCTGCCAACAGAAGTCTGCCTACTAACATCCAAGCACGCTGTGCAGGACCTGCCTGCTGCACACTGCCTTTCTTGCTTTTGCATTCTGCAGGGGCCGTCCACGCATGTGCTCAGCCCGATAAAGATGCCGGGGCTACCGAGGGAGGGCATGCAAGACGGCTTTTGAGTGTAGCATAGCCTGACTGTAAGGTTGGCCAGGACCATATATATATACACCTAAAATGACTGTATATTTGGTGATTTCCCCGCAAATATACTGTATATATACCGGATTTATATGGTTCTGGCCAACCCCACTTGACAGCATTCCGACACCCTCTCTTTATTGTGCTGAGTGTGCCGCCAGCTTAGTCTATCTTTTCCACTCTCACAAAAGCTGCAACAATGCGGTTGATATTCTTTAAGGGAGTCCTTTTGTTGGGATCCCCTGTTGTTTAGCTAATATTGCCATTGTACTATCTGTTGGCAGCTTCTCTCTTGTTCTTTGTGTCCTCTGTGTTATTTTGCTGGTGTACGGACCTCAGGGATGGATTTAAGTGCACTTGCGATGAGGTTTATGTAGTGGTTCACCACCAAAAAAGATGAGTTTGTAGGTACTTGTAATGTTTTATGCCCCTGATGGATGTGGTGAGAGCTGTTCCTCTCTGAATCGTTTTCCTTTCTTAACAATGTTGTTCACTGCCACAACAAAGCAAATGCAAGACTTAGCACGTACTTTGAGCCTCTAAGGAGCGTGGGAACACTCGTACGTCTGCACTTCTGACTGCTGGCAATCCTCCTCCTCTCTCTTTCTCCTCTACTACTACAATGGGAGGTGACCTTCAGCCAGGATGTTTAGCTGATCGGCTGCTGATTGGTCTCAGCCAGCCACAAAAAAAACAGAGCTAAGCTTACAGGAAAATAAGACTTAAGTGTACTGTTGAGAGAGGATTTTTTAGTTTGGGTTCATTGTGCAAGCAGTGCATCAGGGTACTTCCATATCTATTCAAGAGTTCACTGTGATCTCAGGCACAGATTGCAGACAGTGTGGAGAGATGTTGAGGAATTAGACCCACAGGGCACAAGCAGCAAGTAAAGAAAAAAAATTAAAAGAGTCGGACTCCGCTGGTAGTGATGACACAGCCAGCATGATAAGGGAGGAGGTTACTCAGGTGCCCGCACCAGGCAACCCCCCACCGCGCAAACGATTAATAAAAAGAGATTAATGTGGGTCAGGGGGGTTGTGTGCCGTAGCACCCGGACCCAAACCTTGACTGTTGTTGCTTGTGTTATATTGCAGGGCATACCTTGTTTTTATGAGTGCATATGCATGTCTGATGGAGTTTTCATTCAGTTTGTGTGTCAACTTTTTAATCTTATGGTATCCAGATTAAGGTCTGCCAGAGGTTTGTCTGTATAAGGTTAAGGTTAAGGTTACATCACTTTGTCTGTATAGTCTTTGTAGATAGTCCCCATAGCTCCAACGAGGATCACGTGAAGCTTGACTTCCCTATATCCTTGTCGGTTTAGGTTGGCAATGAGCTTGCTGTGCTGTGCTTTTGATTTTTGGAGTTTGGGATCAGGCCTAATGTCTCCACAGAATTTAAACTCAATCGGGTGGACCTCCCACTGGTTTGGATTCAATTTCTTCCTTGTCTTTAGCAAGCTGTTGAAAGTTTGGGCTGCGGGCGGTTACGCGAGAGGAGCACACATTGCTAGGTAAAAATAGGATGGCGTCATCAGGACGAGAAGAGGCTTTTAACGCATGTGCTGTTAGTTTTGGTAGCAACCAAGAGGGCAGTGTTTTGTTGGCAGTGTTTCTCAGATCTAGGCCTTGCTCTGATAGTTTATCTGCGCTGCCTACATCAGTGTAGGCAATTTGGTTGGCACCGCATGGTCCCTTATGTAGGGCTTGGACAATCCGCACACTTGCCGTATTATGGCGTTTTATAACCATTTTCCTCATTTTAGTGTGTTGGCAACCTGAGAGTACGTGAAGCGCACTATCAGTGCAAGGGCAGACGGGGCAGTTTGCATTTGAAGAGAAGCTGTACCTCCCTTGCTTCGCTTTTCGAGCTTTTGTAGGCGTGTTTTTGATTTAAAATTGCGGTACCTCCCTTGCTTCGCTTTTCAAGCTTGGCAAGATAACAGCATGTCAAGTTTTATTTAGTGCTAGCGGAGTTACCACTTCCAATGACCTTCAAAAAAACAACAGGAATGCAGGCTGGCATCAATCCAGCAACAGGAGCAACGAAAATAGGAGGGAGGTCCCTGTACTATTGGGAGATTGCATACCCATGATTGAGGACATCTATTGATTGAGGAGAAGAGCACTCGAGCGTGGATAAAATATAATTAGGGTTGGCCAGAACCTTATATCATATACACCGTAAAAGACCGTGATTTCCCTGCCATAAATACCGTTTATAGATACCATATGTATGGTTCTGGCCAACCTTAATTAAAATGTGACAATGCGAGTGCATGCACTACTGGCATGGTTTGTTGAAATAAGACATCATTTAAGGCTCTGCACCACGCTTGAATAAACACATCCAAAGGAAAAAACAGGCCCCTCTAAATATACCTAGATGCCTGGTGCGGGCACCTAAGTAACCCCCTCCCTTAATCATGCTGGCTGTGTCACCACTACCAGCGGAGTCTTTTCTTTTCTTTCATGCACACGCACACACAAGAACACACCTGTGCACTCACACAAACAACACACCTGTGCACACTCACACACCCATACACACACAGAGTGAGAGAATGCAGAGAGCCACCACACAATTTAATTAATATGACAAGAACATCGAACCAGAGTGTAATTGCGACGCATTGACGTGCCATGAGACATTGAAGGTTTTCAGCCTGCCTCACAAGTTCATTTATTTCCCAGGCAATTATTCAAGATAATTTCACAACCTCATGGATGAAATGATAGCAGAAATAGGTGTTCTCTCTCTCTCTCTCTCTCTCTCTCTCTTCCTCATCTCAGCTGCTTCCCTGAAGCGACAGCTATAGCTTCCCTTACAGCGATTGCCCTGAAAGGTTGCAGAAGGGTTAAGGCAGACACATCAAATGCTGAAGAGAGCATTTAGGCAATACGTTTGAGAAGTATGATGATGATGTGTGTGTGTGCGTGTTTGTGTGTGTGTGTGTGTGTGTGATTACCACCTGCATGGATGAATCAGGAAAATAGCGCATTGACAGCGTGACTACTATACTTGTATGGCAAAAGATACAGAACGTCGTGCTATGCTAGCAGTGATAGCACGCTCTTAAAAGAAAGGCTAAGACGGAACTACCTCTCTTGTGGTTGCAGATACTAGAAAAGAGTCGCATACAACACACGCAACCCAGCGCACTGGCAACTTTCTGAAATGACTGCCCAAATTTGTTGAAATACTCTTTGCATGCTCTAACACACAATCACTCATACAAACACATGCATGCACAATGCACACCTACACAGTTACACATGCATGCACACACACACACACGCACAAGCACACGCACACACTCACCACTCGCAGCAGTCCTCCACACTGACAGCTTTCAGTGTCTGCTTGCGTGGCTGTGCATAGGGTACGAACGTCATGAGGTTGCTCAAAGCCATAGCCCCTAGGCGTGCCCCCATCCAGCCTGCTTCTTCTACAGATATCTGGGGCGCTTCTCCAGTGCCGAACGAACATCTGTAGAAAGAAAAGAACATAGATATTAAGCCTGCATCTTCTACAGATATCTGGGACGCTTCTCCAGTGCTGAAAGAACATCTGTAGAGATAAAAAGAACATAGATCATCAGCCTGCTTCTTCTACAGATATCTGGGGCGCTTCTCCAGTGCCGAACGAACACTTGTAGAAAGGAGACGAACACGCATCATCTTCATAGGCAGTGTTCCTCTCCCTTGTATGAGCAGAAATCCTCTCCTTTGTATGAGCAGAAAAAAAACTAGTAGCGTAAATTAGGAAAGTCCTCACAACACAATCTGAGCCACTAGTCCCACGAAAAGATTTAGATAGTCAGCCATACACACATGCACACTGTCACAAACATGCACGCACGCACGCACGCACGCACACACACACACACACACACACGCACCGTCCATCCAAGAGCGCTTGTGATGTCTGCTGTGGAGAGTAAGACAGAAACGCTCTTACTTTGATTCATGAATAGACGCACACAGTTACCCTTGAGCCCCCAAACTCAACACGCACACACACACTCAGATACCCCTGAGCCCCCAACCTCAAGTCATACGGACACACACACACACACACACACACACACAATCACACACACACACACACATACACACACACACGCAATTGCCTCTGAGCCCCCAACCTCAAGTCATACGCACACACACTTCATCACCTCTGAGCCCCCAACCAAGTCATACGCACACACACACAAACACAACGCACACACACACTCTCAGTTACCCCTGAACCCCCAACCTCAAGGCATACGCACCGTGCTAAGCAAAATATGTCCCTTTGCTCTGGCACTGAGTCCTTGTCTACACCAACGCTCCGTATCCAATGCAAGAAGCCCGAGCGTGTGAGCACCGCATGTCCAGTGAGCCATTCTGATGTCTTTGGATCCCACGCACACATTTCACCCTGTGTGCGCGTGTGCGTGGGTAACTGTGTGTGCGCGCGTGTGCATGCATGTATACGTGTGTTTATGCACGTGTATATGCAAGCGTGTGTGCACGCATGCTGTGTGCGTGTGTGTATGCGTGAGTGACTGCGTGTGCGTGCGTGCATGCACAAATTGAGTGTGTGTATGCATGTGTGCCTGTGCGTGCGTGCGTACACAAATTGAGTGTGTGTAAGCATGTGTGCCTGTGCGTGCGTGCGTACACAAATTGAGTGTGATCATGTGCTCTCCAGAGCTAAAAAACAATGCTGCCACCCCACCTGTTTTAACTATCTCTGATGAAGCATACAGCTCTAGCTAAAAAACAAGGCTGCCACTCCACCTCTTTAACTATCTCTGATGAAGAATACAGCTCTAGCTAAAAGCTTGGCTGCCACCCCACCTGTTTAACTATCTCTGATGAAGCATACAGCTCTAGCTAAAAAACAAGGCTGCCACCCCACCTGTTTAACTATCTCTGATGAAGCATACAGCTCTAGCTAAAAAACAAGGCTACCACCCCACCCGTTTAACTATCTCTGATGAAGCATACAGCTCTGACACGCAGCCTTGCAGTTCCTGGCTTTGTCGGGCTGCCAAAGCTGCAGCAGCATCTGCAGCAGCCTCTCCTGCCCTATGTGTGAACACGTAGTGTGTGGGCACATGTGTATATATGCGTGTATGTGTGTGTGCCTTTGTGTGTGTGCATACTTTTGTGTGTGTGTGTGCCTTCGTGTGTTTGTGTGTGTGTGTATGTGAGTGTTTGTGTGCCTTCGTGTGTGTGTGTATGTGTGTGTGTGTGCATACTTTTGCGTGTGTGTGTGTGCATACTTTTGTGTGTGTGTGCCTTTGTGTGTTTGTGTGTGTATGTGAGTGTTTGTGTGCCTTCGTGTGTGTGTGTGTGTGTGTGTGTGTGTGTGTGTGTGTGTGTGTGTGTGTTCACGAAGCGCCTTATTACTGCTCCTTGTTACTGCGATGATTGATTACATTGTAACAGGAAAAACACCACAAGCGCCGATGAAAATGTCATAACATACGATACGACGTGTGACGTTTGAGATACCAATATGTTACATGACTACATAACACACCCTGTGTGCCATTGAAAAGGCACGATCGCCATTTATTCATCCAGCCTCCCTGCCCATTCTCTTGCACGAGCAGTCAGGACTGTGGAGCACCTCGTGAGGCCCATTGATTTCATACTATTCATACCCTGTGTAGCGCCTGCAACGTTATGGGTGGTATGTCAGGTGAGCACCTGAGAGCACTACCGAGTGAATACCCAACTCAGAGATTTCCGAACTGCAACCCATACGTTGCAGCGCTGGTGGCTGCACGATGCATATAAGTAGGGTTGGCCAGAACCATATATATACGGTGTATATACGTTATCTTGGGTAGGGAAATAACCAAATATACGGTCATATACGGTGTATATATATACGGTTTTGGCCAACCTAACATATACGAAATACGCGCCGGTGGCTGCACGATGCATTTACGATATACGCGGCCCTGGCCGGCGCTTTTAATTGGCCATTGAGTTCATACTTTTTGTACCCCGTGTAGCGCCGGTGGCTGCACGATGCATATACGCGGTCCTGGCCGGCGCTTTTAATCGGCCAAACCTCACATGGACACTATAGGCATTGTAGGTCGAACGGTCGTACGATATGACCATAGCTGTGGCCTTATTTGCTGAAACTGCTGAGTTCAGTGTGGAATTCAGACTGAAGTTTTGTTCTTGTGGTGGAGCGAAGTGATGCGTCGCTCTTGCTTTCTGTCTGTGTTTCCCTCCATCTGCAAGATCTAGGTCCTTGCAACGTGCTCTAGTTAAAGCTTAGTTTTCTTTCCTTTTGCCTTGGCCGGCCTGCTGTGTATTTCTCTTTTTTTTCTCTTCCCATAGAGCAAGCCGTGAGGGCCCTTGAGCGGTTGTGAGTCTCCTTGGTAATACTTTCCTGCCTACTGCCTCTCATGATGCGAACAGAATAGAACACAACCTACATGGGTAGTATAAACATGAATACCTATATGGCATATAATGCATATTACTCTTCATATTTTACACATATACAATCAGCAAACATTCTTGAATTCACAAATATATACATACATTTTATATATGTAGTTCTGCACCCACTTTTTGAGCTCCTGCAACCGAGGGTGCATGCCCCCCTGGGATCCGCCCTCTGTCTGCTGCAAGTGTGTGTCCACTTCAGCCAAGCCCAGCTGCACAGGCACACAAGTCGAGCGATAGCTGTCACAGGCGGACCCCAGCACCTGTGTGTGTGATGTGTGTGTGTAATGTGTGTGTGTGTGTGTGTGTGCTAAGGTGGACCCCAGCACCTGTGCGTGCGTGCATGTGTGTGTGCTAAGGTGGACACCAGCAACTATGTGTCTGCGTGTGTAAATGTGTATGTGCGTGTGTGTGTGTGTGTGTGTGTGCTAAGGTGGACCCCAGCACCTGTGCGTGCATGCATGTGTGTGTGTGCCAAGGTAAACACCAGCAACTATGTGTCAGCATGTGTGGATGTGTGTGTATGTGTGTGTGATAAGGTGGACCCCAGTACCTGTGCGTGCGTGCATGTGTGTGTGCGTGTCACAGGTGGACACCAGCAACTATGTGTCTGCGTGTGTGGATGTGTGTGTGTGTGTGTGTGTGTGTGTGTGTGTGTGTGTGTGTGTGTGTGCGCGCGCGCGCGCGCTAAGGTGGACCCCAATACATGTGCGTGCGTGCATGTGTGTGTGTGCGCGTCACAGGTGGACACCAGCAATTATGTGTCTGCGTGTGTGAATGTGTGTGTGTGTGTGTGTGTGTGTGTAGGAGAGGTTATACAAATAAACAGCTGCGCTGGTCAGATTGTGCTCATTTTGGTGCACAGCAAATTCAACTGCTGCTGTGGAAGACTCACACACAAGTGTGTTGGTCAGATCGCTCCTTAATTCTGTTATAGGGAAAGAACCTTGGAAATCAGAAACACACATAGTTTGGCAACGTTTGATTTACACACACGTACACGTAAACATTCATGCACACGCATAACCATATATATCTTGATTACACAGACACACACAAATCTGCGCCCACCCACATGTATATAACCAATTATGTAATGTGCATGCACTCATACGCAACTGAGTTCACCCGCATCCGCAAAAACAATATATAAGTACACACATACACAAACACAAACACTCCCTCACACACACTCTCTCTCTCTCTCTCTCTCTATCTCTCTCTCACACACACTCACTCACTCACTCACTCACTCTCTCTCTCTCTCTCTCTCTCTCTCTCTCTCTCTCTCTCTCACAAACAACCACAAACACACAACCCCCACACCAACA
>Ga0307945_1004141_pt1 | contig 11750 bp, 20 predicted proteins | sample OrgLakmetagen228_FD_201818 | JGI IMG/M metagenome (GOLD analysis project Ga0307945, IMG submission 201818) | Saline water microbial communities from Organic Lake, Antarctica - #228 | ecosystem: Environmental > Aquatic > Non-marine Saline and Alkaline > Saline | place: Antarctica: Organic Lake...
TGCCTAGCCCTGTTCCCTTGATTTTTCTAGCGTTTTTTTTGGTTTGGTTACAGGCTTTTTTCCAAGCTTCCGCTCAGATGCCCACCAGAGGCATATATAGCGATGTAACCTTACCTTACCTTACCTTTCCTCATCATCAAATTCTAGGTCCTAGAGTTTGTTATGCTGCAATGGTGGCCCTCCTTCTTTCCTTATTTAAGGTCACCGTTGATGCCGTTGTGCATTCTCCGCCGCACACATAAGACTTTAAGCATTGACCTGAAACGCTGCACGCCATCCAATAAAATTACGAATACGAACCAGAAAGATAATGAAAGGACGCACGTATGGCATTACGACTTAAGTCATATTGTCCTTTTTCCACCTAGTCACAGTGTGTCACATTGCCATACATGTGTACGAACACTCGAGTGCTTCGTACTTAAAGGGTTTGTCGCCCGAAGAGTAAGAGAGGGAGGGTGGGGAACTCGTATACATTAAGCACCGCTAGTCACATCTAACGAGCTGCACACAAGAGAGGGAAAGAGAAAGAGAGGGAAAGAATTGACGAGCAATTAGGAGTCACGCCTATCTGTCTTCCAAGCTCGCAGGAAGCAGAGACGAAGGTAGAGCTGCCGCTATGTCCGCCTGGCTGCCCCAACCCGCCTGCGGGATTTGGTGCTCGTGGCGGTAGCCTGCTGCTGCTGCATCTGAGGTAGCGTACGGTGACCCCCCTTGGTGGTGCGAGTGGTTGGGGGGCCCACTTTCGGCCGCGCCCCCTCCTGGAGATGGGGTCCAAGGTTGTGCTGTAGAAGACAGCATGGACACCACACGCTGCTGCTGCTGCTGCTGCTGTAGGGAGGCGGAGGAGGGCGGAGGGTCAAAGAGGTGGGAGGGGAAGGGGGAGGAAACTGCAGCTCCTCCCCCGAGTCCCCCCCTGTTTTGTTCGCCACCAGCTTGACCGTACTGCGGCTGCTGCTGCTGCTGCTGTGCGAGGGCTGCTCCCCAGGATGCATTGGAGGTCAGGAGGCTGTTTGAGCCCATGCTGCCTGGCCCTGTGAGTATGTGTGTGTGTGTGTGTGTGTGTGTGTGTGTGTGTGTGTGTGTGTGTGTGTGTGTGTGTGTGTGTGTGTGTGTGTGTGTGTGTGTGTGTGTGTGCGTGCTCGTGCCAGTGAAACAGTTTGGGAGGGGCTTCAATGCTGCTGGACAGCGACATTCAAATAATTCCATACACCTATTTCAAGTGGCAGCAAAACTGATGCCAAAAACTCAGCTTTTTAAAACTAACACCCACGCATAAACACGCACTCAGCAGCACACATATCCTGACATGCTTTTACCGAAGCAGTCATCATACACTCCCAAGCATCCCTGCTCACAGACCTATACCACACTTACACAAACTCCACCGATATTTCCACAAATCCATACCAAACAAACACACCCAACACCCACAAACATCCACACCCGCTCCCACTCCGTCACCCAAAACACCCACAAACACTCACATCCACACCCATACCTAGACCCACACCTAGACCCACACCACATTCACACCCAGAAGCATCCACACCCACACTTACACCAACAAACACTCACATCCACATCCACACCCACTCCAACTTCCACACCCACACCCACACCTACATTCACACCCAGAAACACCAACACCCACACCCACCTGCGCCAGTGCTCCAGATGCTGCTGGTCAGCATGGGGGCGCCAGCCATGCTTGAAGGAGGCAGGAAGCCGCTTAACCTGCTCCCAAAGCCACTGCTGGAAGGCAGTCCTTGCTGCAGACTCCCTGAGGTGGTGGGGTTGGGTGGGGTTGTGGAGGAGCCAGCAGCAGGGTTGGTGCCCTGGGGGTGCCCTCCGCGTGCGCTGAGAGAGGGCGCGGCTGCGTGTTATTTGTGTGTGTGCATATGTGTGTGTGCGCGTGTGTGTGTGTGTGTGTGTGTGTGTGTCTGTGTGTGTGTGTGTGTGTGTGTGTGAGGGGGGGAGAGTGATTGTGCCTGCGTTAGTGTGTATGTGCACGTGTGTATGTATGTGTGTGTACGTGCATGTGCACGTGTATGTATGTATGTATGTATGTATGTATGTGTGTGTGTGTGTGTGTGTGTGTGTGCGTGTGTTACCTGAACCAGCCACGGCCCCTGCCCCTGCTGCAGGTCCTCCTCCTTTGGCAGAAGAGAAGGTAGAGGAGAATGGCAGGGAGCCGGGGAAAGGGCTTGGCTGCGTGGAGGGAAAGGCTGCAGCGCTGCCCAGTGGGTGCTGGGAGTGTGTGGAGGGGTGCTTGGGGTCGGTGCGTGAGGAGGGTCGGGGGTAGGAGGTGGAGTGGGCGAGGCCGCCACAGGTGCTGTTGCTGCCTGTGTGTGTGTGTGTGTGTGTGTGTGTGTGAATGTGTATGTGTGTGTGTTTGTGTGTGTGTTGTGTGTGTGTATGTGTGTGTATGTGTGTGTTTGCGCTTGGGGTCAGTGCGTGAGGAGAGTTGGGAGTAGGTGGAGTGGGTGAGGCCACCACGGGTGCTGTTGCCGCCTGTGTGTGTGTGTGTGTACGTGTGTGTCCGCATCAGAATGGAAAATAAGGTGCACAGCGCAGACGCCCTTCACACAGGTCCTCTTCCAACGTGTAATGTCTCCTTGGTGTTGGTGTGAGCAGGCGAGTGGGTGCCAGAGCACGTCATACACTGCAGCAGCCTCCCAGCCAAGACTGAGCAGATGGGGAGGGTGTGGGCTTGAGGAGTCGCAGGAAACGCAACAAGAACTATGATTTTACTTACCCACCAGCACATGGTGGTGGTGGTGGTCAGGGATTGCAATATCTATTACAATACCATTACCCACTACAGCAGATGAGGAGGGTGTGGGGTTCAGGGGGTCACAGGAGAGACGCAACAAGACATACTATTCATTTGCCCAACAGTGAATGGGGAGGAACCTTGAAGGGATCACAAGAAACGCAATAAGGATCACGATACAAGTAAGTACCCACCAGCAGATGGGGAGGGCCCACTCCCCCCTTCAGGCTCCAAGATGGACATGATGGACAGAATGTGATCGGCAGAGGGGTCAGGCAACGCAGAACCAGCACCAGCACCCATGCTGTTTCCGGCATCTCCCTGTGTGCGTGTGCGTGTGCGTGTGCGTGTGCGTGTGCGTGTGTGTGTGTGTTTGTGTGTGTGCGCGTGCATGTGTATGTATTTGTATGTGTGCGTGTATGTGTGTGTGTGTGTGTGCGTGTGTGTATGTGTGTGCTCACCCCCAAGTCGCCCGGACCCAACACGTCAGTCGCCATGGCCATGGAAGTAGCCAGCGCGTGCTCGGAATGCATGGAGACAGTAGCAGCTGCTGCAGCTGCAGCTGCAGCTGGGTTGGTGGGGCGGGGTTGGGCATGGCTGTTGCCACTCAAGCGCTGGGGTGAGGGGGCACTGCTGGTGGGGGAGCTGTGGTCATTGGCAAAGCCACCGCCTGCGCACATGTGTGTGTGTGTGTGTGTGTGTGTGTGTGTGTGTGTGTGTGTGTGTAAAGATATCAGCAGGAGGTGGGCACTCCTTTCAGACGAATATACCAACCTCAGGCTGATACATCTTGTGCGTGTTTTGTGTTGATCCAAAAAGTATGTGCGCGCATGCGCGCTTTGTCAGGAGACAGCATGGGGGTGCAAATACCATCAGGAAAAGATGCTCATATCAACACAGATTTCATAGTACTTTGAGCAAGTACTTGTTCGTCTAAACAAATTCCTGCGCGCACCTGGAACTGCACGCGCGTTGCGCGCGGACAGTGCAGTGGTGCAAATACCATCAAAAGATGCTCACATTCAGAGAACAGGCTCTCACACATCTGTACTCTGTGCGCACCTGACACTGTGCGTGCGCTGCGTGGGGAGGACAGCATGGGGGTGGTGAAGCCAGAGGGAGCTGCGGAGCGCAGTGGCAAGGACGCACTGCTCATAGGACCACTGGTGCCTGTGAGTGCACATGTGTGTGTGTGTGTGTGTGCGTGCGTGTGTGTGTGTGTGTGTGTGTGTGTGTGTGTGTGCGCGTGTGTGTGTGTGTGTGTGTGTGTGTGTGTGTGTGTGTGTGTGTGTGTGTGTGTGTGTGTGTGTGTGTGAGAGAGAGAGAGAGAGAGAGAGAGAGAGAGAGAGTGAGTGAGTGAGTGAGTGAGTGAGTGAGTGAGTGAGTGAGTGAGTGAGTGAGTGAGTGAGAAAGAAAGAGATAATGTGTGAGAAAACATGTGTGTGTGCTTTTGCATAGTGCCACTTTGTAACCAAATCTGTGTACACGTGCAGCTGGGTTTGGGTGCTCACAACAGCATTACCGCAAAAGAGGGTGGGTGAACCACTAATTTTGTAAACACAAAATGCTAACCTGCTCTGCACTGCTCTTCTCTAATGTCCCGCACAATACAAACGATTGCCGCTCAGCCACCTTAGATGGGCACGCTTCCACACAACACATCCTCTTCCTCCCGCACCCACCTTGTGTGGGCATGCTCTAACACGACGCATCCTTTTATCGCCGTACCTACCTTGGATGGGCCCGCTTCCACACAACACATCCTCTTCCTCCCGCACTCACTCACCTTTGCTAGACACGCCTCCGCTCACGTTCATGCCTGCTTGCATTGGCAGGTTGCCCATGCTGGCAGCTGAGGGTAGGAGGCCTCCACGGCTAGACGCAGCCTGTGCGTGTGTGTGTATGTGTGTGTGTGTGTGTGTGTGTGTGTGTGAGAGAGAGAGAGCGTGTGTATGCAAGCGCGCGTGTCAGTAAGCATGTGTGTCCCCTTACACACGTGTGTGTATGTAAATGCGGGCCAGCGCGTGCACACGTACCTCCTAAAGCGTGCATGTGTATGCGTGTGCGTATGCTTGCGTGTGCGTTTATGCGTATTCCCTGCAGCCTTGAGAGGCAGCATGATTAAAGCAAACAGCATGAATCTCCCGCCCACTGCCTAATCGCACGATAGCAGTCACACAAAACTCAGTCCACCTTAAAAACTCAAGCTCACCTGCTGCTGCTGCTGGTGCTGCTGCTGGTGCAAGCCACCAGGAGATGATTGGAGCATACGCAGCAGGGCACTCTCACCCATCCGCCAATAGCACAAAGGCAGTCACACATTCACAACCCAGTCATCCTCATACACTCAAGCTCACCTGCTGCTGCTGCTGCTGCTGCTGCTGCATGCCAGCAGGAGAAGGCTTAAGCGCACGCAGCAGAGGATTTTCGCCCAGCGGGTTGAAAGCGGGCACCCCCCCTGTGTCTTGCTGCTGCTGCTGCTGCTGCTGCTGCTGTTGGAGTTGGTGGGGGCGGAGAGGGGGTTGTTGTAAGGGTGAGCTGAAGTTGAGCTCTGCTCTTCCCCCTCCTGCTTCTAGGATGCCTCTGTAGGCTGACAATGGGGCCTGCTGCTGCTGCGGCCGTGTGTGTGTGTGTGTGTGTGTGTGTGTGTATGTGTGTGTGTGTGTGTGTGTGTGTGTGTGAGTGTGTGTGTGTGTATGTGTGTGTGTGCACGTGTTGTGTGTGTGGTGTGTGTGTATGTGTGGTGTGTGTGTGTGTATGTGTGTGTGTATGTGAGTGTGTGTGTGCATGTGTGTGTGTGTGTGTTGCGTGCGTGCGTGTGCACGCGTTGAATCACTTCTCCACAAGTGTCTACACTGTTTGCTTCATATGAGCGCACATTGAGGTCGACGCCTGTGCATGTAAGAGCACGCTGCTTTTTCCCCTCAATACTGCTCTTACACTCTTAGGGTTTGCCAGCAATTGTGACCGAGTAGACGTCCATGCCACACCCAGACACACATTTGCCTGCAATATTGACTAAAGCAAGCCATTGTGACACACACACATACATACACACACACACACCTGCTGCAGTTGGTGCGCAGGCAGGCGGCTTGCTGCTGCTGAGGGAGCTCCAGAGAGGCTGTTTAAGGATTGGTGGTGGGGTGTCTGAGTCTGCTGCGCAGCAAGCAGGTGCTGGTAATACTGCTGCTGCTGCTGCTGCTGCTGCTGTGCGAAGTTTAGCTGAGAAGCGAGGCGGGCACCTGTGTGTGTGTGTGTGTGTGTGTGTGTGTGTGTGTGCATGCGCCTGGAGCGTGAAGAGGTGTGGGCTACACGGAATACCACACCAGCAGTACAAATTGGCTGTAAGTTTGTACCTGATGTGGGCGATAAATCTGTGGGTGGGGCTGAAGTGGGGCGTAGGGGGGGGCCTGCTGTAGGGTTGGCCTTGGCCTGTGCGTTCCTAGCACCTGTGTGTGTGTGTGTGTGTGTGTGTGTGTTTGTGTGTGTGTGTGTGTGTGCGTGTGTGTGCATGCGCGTGTGTGTGTGTTGTCATGTGTGTTACCATGTGCCAGCTCTATGAAGGAATGTGTGCTAATCAAAGCACGCACACACCCTTGTAGCATTATCACACACACTCGTCAGATGAAAAGGTAGAAGCAAAGGGAGAATGAATGGCACCACAGCGCAAAGTGTGTTGCAGCACAGGTAGGACGCAACGGCAAATTGACACACACATACACCCACACACGCACCACACCCACACGCATCCACTCACCCACAACCACGTGAGATTTAAAACATCAAGTATACTTCAACTGTAACAGCACACCGCTATGTGTAGTATTCTTCAACTGTCCCAGCACACTGCAACCTTACAGCACCGCGTCTGACTGTTTGGCGTTGTTAGAGGAGCAGGTGCTGATTCGGACTGCCTTTGAGATTAATCCCAGCTTTTTATCCACCCACCTAGCCCCCCCCCCCCAAAACACAGCACGTGTACCTGTAGCAGCGGCAGCAGCAGCCGCGGCGGCGGCGGCTGTTGATGCTGATGCCATTGAAAGCGTGCCGGAATTTGCTGTCTGATGAGGGCCCGTTGCTCGCAGGCCTGCAGAGTGCAGAGTGGGCGCGGTTGGGGCGGTGGACGCAAACGGAGCCGGAGCCGGGTGCTTGGCTTGGGGCTGCTGTGCGTGCTGCGTGCTGGCGTGTAGGAGGGAAGGGTGGGGGGCACCCCACGCACCTGCAGGAGTGGGGAAGGCCATGTGCGGCTGGGGGTGGTGTTGGGCTGTGTGTGGGCGTCCGGGCTGATTGTGATTGATGGTGGGAGCGTGAGTGGCTAAGCCTCCTGTGGGCAAGGGCTGCTGCGTGGGGTGTGCGTGTGTGTGTGTGTGGGAGGAGATGTGGAGGGGGGCGTTGGTCGTGCGCGCGTGTGGGGCGTGGGTGTGAGTGGGAGCTGGGGCGGAGGAGGGAGGGGGGTGCAGATATTGGGTGTGGGTGGGAGCAGCACCACCACCACTTCCGCCCATATTGAGGGGCACAGCAAATTTTGGCGCGTGGCGTGCGGCGGCTGCGGCAGCTTTGACGGGGGTGGTGGCTTGAGAGGAGGTAGTGGCTGGTGTGGCTGCTGTGGGTGATGGAGTGAAGATGTTGGCGGGGGTGTTGACAGGGGGGATGCCGTGGGGCTGCTTATGCTGGTGGGTGCGCGCGTGGGCGGCGGGGGTGGGCATGGGGGGAAACTCAGAGGAGAGAGATACCAGCGCGGCTGGGTCGAGGGCGGTGCTGCCAAGAGGCGCAGGGTGGGTGCCGTACCTAGCACCAGGCTGAGCCGCGCCGCGCGACAGGTGCGGTGAGGTGCCGACGCCGGCAGCAGCAGGGGCATGTGTGTGGTAGGGGTGATGCACACTGCCGGGGTGCGGGAGAGGGTGTGCCGCACCGGCCTCCCCATTTCCACCCACACCATACGCGCCGGGGGTGAAGCCTGCATTAGCTGCTGAGGGTTGCGCTGACGTGGACACCCCCCCCTGCTTGCCCTGCTTGTTGCTTAGGCTTGCGTGAAGCTTGGCGGGGTGTGCAGCAGGTTGACCAGCAGCACCCCCTCCTCCCACACCCCCACCACCAACACCCACGTCAAACCCTGCCGCGGGCCTCTTCGCGTTGCGCTTCATGGCAGGTTGGCCAGCAGCTGCAGCCGCCGCCGCAGCCGCCGCCGCAGCTGCTGCTGCGGCATCAGACGCTGATGGGCTGCCACCCTGCGCACCCAGCTTTTTCTTCGCCGCCTCCCCACTGTTCAGGGCAGCAGCAGTCGCGGGGGCCTGGCTGCCCTTGGTGTGTGTGGCGTGGGAGGAGTGCGCGGTGGCGGTGGTGTGCTCCAGCTTGGCGGCAGCAGCGGCCGCAGAGGCAGAGGCGGCGGCGGAAGCGGAGGCTGTGGCAGGGCTGGGGCTGGCCTGTGTGTGTGCGCACGTTTGTATGTGTGTGTGTGTGTGTGTGTGTGTGTGTGTGTGTGTGCGTGCGCGCGCGCGAGCGTAAACACTGGAGACTTCAGTGGATGACGAGCACTACACGTATTACAACACTCACACATTCGCATAATATATATATTTATGATGAGAGCAACCGCCACATACAAGAATAGATGTTCGCACGCACAAACACTCCCCCACATATCTCCCCGCACACCCCCAACACATGCGCACACACACTACGCACACCTGCAAGCACATACACACCACGTGCACACAAACACACACACGTGTACACACATACCTTGTGTTGTGCTTCGGCGGTCGCTGCACGCGCATTGGCCTCTGCCAGGCTGGCTTCTTGCGCGGCTTTGATAGCTTCAGACTCACGCATGGCTTCCTCAACTTGCAGCGCCTCAAGCTCTTTGCGCCTGTGTTAGCATGTGTGTGTGTTATGTGTGTGCGTGTGTGTGTGTGTTATGTGTGTGCTGTGTGTGTATTAGTGTGTGAGTGCGTGTACCTATGCGTGTGTGTGATGTGTGCATGAGTGTATTTATTGTATGTGTGTTGTGTATATACGCGTGAGCGTATGTGCATTTGAATGTGTGTATACATTTGTGATCAAATGTGTGTGATTAAATGGGTGTGATCATACGTGTGTGATTAAATGTGTGTGATTAGATGTGTGTGTTTGTCTCTTTTACACAGCTGGTCTCTCACAGCTGGTCTCTCTGTCGCACCTGGTCTCCAGCTCAATCTCAATGGCAGCCTCACGGGCACGCCGAGCCTCTGCCAATCGCTTGCGCTCCTCCTCCTCTGCCTTCTGCTTTGCTTCTGCTTCCTCAACGCGTGCCTGTAGAGGGCGGTGTGTACGTGTGTGTGTGCATACTTGTGTGTGTGTGTATGTGTGTGTGTGTGCATGTTTGTGTGTGTGCACGTGCGTATGCATGGGTGTGTGCATACGTGTGCATGAGCGAATGTGCACATGTATTTGACTTGTGGAAGGGTAATCATTCCCTTTAGGGTGTGTAGCAATTCAGCACACAAGCACGACATCACACAATGCGCGTGAATCATGAAGTCACACCCATATGCACGTTGCATACGAGGAAGAAAAAAGCCACAGCCCCGCCGGTTGTGGCAATTGCGACAGAAGGAAGAGGCACAGCTGTGTAGGGATGGCAAATCACAAGAACATCTACTGTACCCTGCAAATTGCAATATTAATCGGAATGCGTACTAATATTGTGCCACATCACATACTTTTGTAGGTCAAGCCTGCAACCCTCCTGCTCCTCAGTGACCAAATTTTCTGTGGTGGAAGAATTTTACGGTACCCAGTACCAAAGTGGCTCCTTTTCCTTATTTATGTGGAGAGTGGTTTTTATTGCCTGCGTACTTTTTCTTTTCCCCGTTCTTTTTCTTTCACACACACTCTCACCGCTTTCTCCGCATCCTCCCGCTCCTTCTTCTCCCGCGCCTTGTCTGCCACCTTTTGCTTCTTTGTGGCGTTCTTGCTGCTGCCTTTGACACCTGCACACATACACACACATCCACACAAGCTCCTATAAGCACAGTAGTGTTTTGCCACCCTCTGCTATGCATGACCCTGGGGTGATTGTTTGCCACCTTTTGCTTCTTTGTGGCAAACTTGCTGCTGCCCTCGACACCTGTACCTTAAACACACACACAAACACACACACACACACACACACACACGAGCAACGCCACATAAAACATACGAAAATAATACACGCGAGTTTGCGTATGATTGAAAATACATTCATTACTTAAGTCACCAAAGGCGCGGATGCTGTTGCCTAGAGCAGCGGTGCAAGTTAGCCTTGTGCCCATACACCTGCAAGTGCGCTTTGTCAAACACACACACGCACACACACACACTCACACACACACATACACATACAAGCCTGCAGCTGAATGAACACGCAAGTTTTTCTAAGTCACTCATTCTGGATTAAGGTTCCTCCCACTCATCACTTCAATGTTGCAGACTCTGCTCACACCCACCTGCATTTGCACCCCCAGCCTGTGCGGCCTGTGCTGCTCCATCGCCCTTGCTTCCCCCTCCTGCAGCTTGCTTGCCGCCCTGACAGACAGACAAGCAATGGTGTGTGTGTCTTGTGCGTCTCGTGCGCATCTGTTTTTATAGATTGGAGTTATCAGTAGGATTTGGCCATTTTTGATTTTTGTGCCTCATCAAGGTATGCAGATTTACAAAAACAAAGCTTGCACAAACATTGAAAACGTGACACTTCATGCATCACACCACTGAATGGGACAAAGGTAAAGGTTTTCACTGGAGACACTCACGAAACATACTTACACACACGCAGACACACACACACACACAAACATGATCAATGCACGCGCCGCCTCATGAAGATAACTCAAAATGTTGAGGTCATGTGTGTCCGCACACACACACACACATACACACACACCTGCGACGCACTGCTAGACCCTCCTCCCCCTCTCTTGCCCTTAAGTTCCTCCTGTTCAAGCTCACGCATGAGGGCCTGGGACGCATGCTCGCGTGCTAAGCGTGCGGCAGCCTCGATACGCCTGTGTGTGAATTTGTGATTATAAGTGTGTGTATTGTGTGTGTGTATGTGTGTGCTTGCACGAGGGCCTGGGACACGTGCTCGCGTGCTGAGTGTGCAGCAGTTTCATACGCCTGTGTATAAATTTGTGATTAAAAGCGTGTGTATGTAAGGGTGTGTGTGCATGCGTGTGTGCAAGTGTGTGCACGCATGCGGGCCTGTGACGTGTGCTCGTGTGCTGAGTGTGCAGCAGCCTCGTTCGTCTACGTGTGAGATCGTGATAATGTATGTTTTTCAGTATGCGTACACATATGCATGAGGGTCTGGGCACCCTAACGTGCTGCGTCTTGACATGCCCTAAGTGCACACACACACAGAGACACGTCCACAGACAAAGCACACACACACAGATATGTTTGTGCACTCACTTGCGCACCACCTCCAGCGCGTGCTGCGCCATGACGTGCCCCAGGTCCACGCACGCTGCGTCAAGAAGCTTTGCGCGCAGCTTATCCAGTTCAGCGTACCAACCCTGGATTTGAGCCTCGTACTCTACTGCCAAGGACTTGGCCCAGTTGTTGGCCTACGCGTGTGTGTGTGTGTGTGTGTGTGTGTGTGTGTATGTGTGTGTGTGTGTGTGTGTGTGTGTGTGTGTGCGATTGAGTGCGTGTGTGTGTTTGTGTGTGTGTGTATGAATGCGTGCGCATGTGTATATGTGTGTGAGTGCAAATGTGTACACATTCAGTTGAGTTTGATATTGCACGTTTCCGCTTGGCAGAACAATTTGCATGGAAGTAAGGAATGGGCGGTGGTGCAGAGAAGAGTTGCGAGGGGCAGATGCAGATGCAACGGCACCGTGCGACGTGAACCTCTGCACAAAACCCTCCAACCACATAACGAATGACATTGGGTACCAGGCATCTTTGGCAAAGGCGCCGCTTTCATGCGGACGCAAATGTGGCAATTGTTTAC
>Ga0307945_1004154_pt1:0-5000 | contig 11729 bp, 13 predicted proteins | sample OrgLakmetagen228_FD_201818 | JGI IMG/M metagenome (GOLD analysis project Ga0307945, IMG submission 201818) | Saline water microbial communities from Organic Lake, Antarctica - #228 | ecosystem: Environmental > Aquatic > Non-marine Saline and Alkaline > Saline | place: Antarctica: Organic...
GAGGCTTTAGGGGGGGGGGTAGAGGGGGAGGTTACCGAGGTTACCAGGGAGGAGGTGGGCGTGGACGTGGCTATGAGGGTGGAGGCAGGGGATCAGGCAGGGGTGGGGGAGGGGGTGAAGAAAAGTCAGGTAGTGAGCTGGACTGGAGCCCGCCCGGATGTGCAGAGGTTATGGACCCGATCACCCGAGCTGCGGTCACTGCATATTGTAACAAGTGAGTGTGTGTCTGCCACTCACAGAAGGGGTGGTATGTGTTGTAGCTCAGTTTCCAGCATTACCGGAGAGATGTCAAGATGTTGCTAACGAGATGCAGCAAGAAGGAGCAGCATCCAGGGATTTAGGGTCCTGTACGAGTAGTTAGCAGGTGTGACTGAAGCGACAGTATGCTGTGCTGTGCTGTGCTGTGTGTGTGTGTGTGTGTACTGTGCACGGCAGTGGGGCTGTGTGTGTGTAAGTGTGTGTGTGTGTGTGTGTACTGTGCACGGCAGTGCGGCTGTGTGTGTAAGTGTGTGTGTGTGTGTGTGTGTATATGTGTGTGTGTGCACAATGTGCACAGCAGTAGACTGTGTTTGTGTCGTATGCACAGCAAAGAGGCTGTGTGTGTCGTTTGCACAGCAGTGAGGCTGCATGTGGGTGTGGAGTGTGCACAGCAGTGCGCAATCATAGCCCTGCCAATAGTGACGATCAAACCAGAACCCTAAAGCGCGCCAGATCTAGCCACCTGTCGGACCATTCCTTTTTTTGTGCACCTTGTAAGCATCTATTAAATGACTTTACGTTTTCCCTGCTTGAACCTTGACTACCCTCCCACCTCGTACACCGTTTTCCACCTTAAATTTATGTTTATGGGGGCCTGGTTTGTGACAGGTGTGGTTCCTGTCATCAGGATCCGGTTTCAGGTCAAGCCTGCAGCCCTCTTGATCCCCATTACTTTTTCTCTACCTTGTGGAGGGAGAGTTTTACGGTACCCGGTACCAAAGAGGCTTCTTATTCTTGTATACCGTGCTGCTGTGTATTCCAATGCAAGGTTTAAAAAATTCGATTCAATAATACCCCAATGCGAGCAATGTGAGGGTGGCAACACTTGGTGTAATAAACACAATTCGAGCTCTCGTGAGGGCCCTTTGGCCTCTGAGCTGCACATGCACGCGTGTGCACATGCGTACGTGCGCGTGCGTGTGCATGTCAAGGGATTGAAGGCGCCCTATTGGGAGGCTTTTGGTGCTTACATTGCTGCTCTCTGAAGGCAAAGTCTGGCTATTTCAAACAGTAAACGTCGGTTGGGAGTTGGGAGTGCTCCTCTTTCCAACTTCTAGCTGCTACCATCCAAATCTAGCAATCCTCCTCGCCTTGGCCACGCCAATCCTCATGCCAATCCACTCATGTCAATGTCCTCTCCCTCCTCCTCTTCCCCTCCCCCTTGTCTTGCTGCTTGCTGCTGCCCTCCCCGTAATTGCTTACTGCCTGCTTGTATATGAAGCGAGTAGCACGGCCCCGTCTGCCTCCAAAACAGAGCTTTTGATTTCATGTCCCTGAGGTCTTTTCTTTATCACCCGTTGCTGCTCAGCACGTGTGTGTGTGTGTGTGTGTGTGTGTGTGTGTGTGTGTGTGTGTGTATGTGTGTGTGTGCGCGCGTGCTAGGATAGCTGCTTTGACATCTAAAGTGCCCACATCTCTCCTCTCCCACATCCCTTCTTGGTCACCCTGCATGTGTGCATTTAAAAGAAGGATTGCACGCATACCTGCACTGCTGCTTCCTCACGTCCGACCTGTTTATACCTTACCTAACACATTAAATCAGGAGTCAAAAAGCCCATCTGTTACTCTAGGTAGTATTTAACAATAACACAATAACCCAACCCACCCACTGATCTCTTGCTCCTGAGCCTGGTCCTCCGGCATCTGACCTCTTGATGCTTCTGCCAACCGACACACAAAGCTCTATAGTAAGGTTGGCCAGAACCGTAAATGAACACCGTATATGACCGTATATTTGGTGTTTTCCCTGCCAAAAATACCGTACATACACCGTAAAAATGTATGGTTCTGACAAACCCTATCTAATAAGGGTATGTCATCGTACACATACTCCCCACCATCTGCCTCCACACCCACAATGTCGTGCTCCGAATCGTGCCCTTGCAACTTATTATCCAATTTGCTCCCGACACCTGTGAGGGGTCAAAAACGTCCGCTGTACGCGGTGATATTACGGCGCTAAGGTAATGTGGTTGATCACCGCCAGCGTACTTTTTCTTTTCTTTTCCTGTTTTTGCGGCATAGCAGATCACACGTGCCTGCTTCTGCCTTAAACAACGAACGACACTCTAAAATATACTTCTTGCCTCATTTTTCACCTTCCTCGCTTTTCCTTGACTTTCGCAACAAGCTCCCCATAGAGCTCTCTTCAAACGCCTCCTCTCCCTGACCTTGCAACATTTTACGCTCCTTGTTAAGCTCTTTCCGGCTGTCCCTGTCCCTACGACTCCTTTGTGCTCCTGTTCCTCCTATTGTGCTCCTCAGACTCAAGGCAGCTTTCCCCAATCTCCCCACAGGCAAGGCCCTTTGCTGCAGCTAGAGCTGAATGAGGAGCTGCGTGTGGTGCGTGAGAGGCTGTTGTCTTGGCCCCTGCCGCGCTTACAGGTTTGTGTGCGATGCGTGGGGGGTAGTGTGGGCACAGAGAGGATGGAAGGAAGAGGACGTCGTTACTGTATTTTTGCAGGCATGCAGAGAATCCACCCTTGACACCCTTTTTACACTGGAGGCACTTTGTGTGTTTATTGGTAAAATTGCAGCTCCATTATTAACTGGTCGCAGCTTGGTAGAGTAGAAGGCGCTTATTACGCATGCGGCATATTTCTGGTTTGGGCTTGTTTGAGCTTTGGATGTTATGAGGTAGTCTTTCAGTTATGTATTGAGTCTGATGTATTGAGGTCAGATGTGTCAGTTTTGTCAGATGTGTCAGATGTGATGAGGTAGCATCCGATTATGCAGCGTTTGTTAGACATGGGCATTTCCAAAGTGCTCTACATGTCAGGGCGATGATGGCTGCTTCAATCCATATGCTTCAATCACGCAGCGTTTTATGGACATGGTTTCAGGCCGATGATGGCTGCCTCAATCCATCTGCTTCGATTTTTTCTGCTTCAATTTTGCAGCGTTTATAGACATGGTGTCAGGCCGATGATAACTGCTTTTCTTTCTTGTGTGCTGCATCTGTACACATGCAAACTAGCAAATTCACACAGACATACACAAACTCACAGACATACACAAACTCACAGACATACACACACACAAACACGTTTGCACTGGTACAAACATATAAAACAAACACTTGAACGTACTCCTGCACACACACACACACACACACACACGCACACACACACACACACACAGAATGATGGCCTGGTGCTTGTGGACATGTCGGGACGAAAGTTCGGAGCTTACTTTGGCAAGACCGTGCTCATCTTCAGGCAGTCCTCTGGCGGTGACCTGCCTTTTCATCGTTTCAGGTGAAAAGGTGGAAAGCATGATTGGTGGCCTAAAGCTGCTGCTGCGCATCAGAGTGAGCGTTGCACTTGGAAGTGATACCTCCCTGCTTTCATGGCTTGCTCTCAATGAGTGGATGAAGGAAAAAGCTAGAGAATAATTGAAGTTGGACTGCACATGAAAAAGCGGATCCTTGCCACCATGAAGGATGGCCCGAATCTGTCCGTGCATGTGTGCGCCTTTGAGATCTGAGTCAAACACACACACGCATACACAAACACTTACACACGCACACATACACGCACACACACATACACACACATGCGTACACACACACACGCACACACACACGCACACACATACACACACACGCACGCACACACACACACACACACACACATACACACACACACGCACACGCGCGCACACACACACACGCACACGCACACGCGCACACACACACACACAGCTCTGGTGATTTGGTGACCATGTGCCGCAACAACCCCTTGCAAGAGCGGTCTTTTGATGCTCTGGTGTTAGATCGTGGGCGATGGGAGCTTCGCCTCGTGGCCGATGGTCCCCCACCCGGGCTAAATGACGGGGCGTGGAGGTGTGGTTGTGCGGCTCTTGCATGCGCTCTTGATATGTGTTTGGTGTGTTCAGATTAATTCGCCTTGGCCCCTCTCAGACTGAATGATGGGGCGCGGAGGTGAGGGTGTGCTGCAATACATGCTTTATATATGTTGCAAAAGAGTGGCATATTAGGAGGAGATATCTGCCCCATTTTTTAGTCCCATGAAAGCTGTTAACTTTCATGGGACATGGAGCCTCGGATGTGCTGCGCATGCGGTGTTTTTGGCACCACCTGCTGACGTTTGTGTACAATGCTCGTGCCAAATTATTGAGAGCTGCGCGTTATGGTGGGCAGCTTTTTACCCAGGCTGAAAGACAGGGCGTGGAGGTGGTGTGTGTCCTGCATGAGTGTGTTTTAAGCATATGTGGAGAGGTGAGTGCTATTACCTGTGTTTGTGTGTGTAAGTGTGTGAGTGTGTGTATGTGCATGCGTGTGGAATGGCATGTGTAGAGTAGAGAACGTCAGCAGGGCTGGGAAGCTGACAGGTTCATAGTGAGGGTACATTGTAGGTTATAGGCAAGCAATTCCTGGAAAGCTCATCATCACCACGATATTTTATCAAAACCTTTTTAATGCTGTTTACAGTCTTGTGCATGCACGAAATAAATTGCATGAAGGATTTCAAGAAATATGGAACTATAGAACAGAAAAGGAAAGCTATGCAGACAGCGAAAACCATTGCCCACATTAAATAAGGAACAGGAGGCACTGATATCGGGTACCATAACACTCCTCCACCACAAAGGAAAAGAGAATGGTATAGGGACCAGCAGGACACTAAAGGATTTTGTGCTCATAGAATTTACAGAGGAGGACAAGATTGTGCCGGCCTTGTAAAATGCAAACTTTATTTCACTGCCTGCTCAAATTTTAT
>Ga0307945_1004154_pt1:10000-11729 | contig 11729 bp, 13 predicted proteins | sample OrgLakmetagen228_FD_201818 | JGI IMG/M metagenome (GOLD analysis project Ga0307945, IMG submission 201818) | Saline water microbial communities from Organic Lake, Antarctica - #228 | ecosystem: Environmental > Aquatic > Non-marine Saline and Alkaline > Saline | place: Antarctica...
CCAGCTGGCGATGACCATTCTGCATGCTTCATAATTTATTGTTGGAGGGTGTACGAATGATGTGATCCAAAAGCACTCCCACAAATGAGGAAATGGCAAAAGGGCAATGTTGGATCGCAAATGGAGTACATGTATTGACAATGGGCACAAATGAGGAAATGGCAAAAGGGCAATGCGAGATTGCAAATGGAGTACATGTATTGACAATGGGAACATAGGCAATGGGAACATAGGCAGAAGTACATAAATGTGCAATGGGAACATAGGCAGAAGTACATAAATGTGCAATGGGAACATAGGCAGAAGTACATAAATGTCCAATGGGAACATAGGCAGAATGTCCAATGGGAACATAGGCAGAAGTACATAAATGTGCAATGGGAACATAGGCAGAAGTACATAAATGTGCAATGGGAACATAGGCAGAAGTACATAAATGTGCAATGGGAACATAGGCAGAAGTACTCAAATGTGGCGTACCATACAACAGACGTTGAGGTATTACAGACAGATGTGTGAAGGTAGGTCTACCTTAACATATTTGGCATGTTGCACAAGGAGTGGATTATAGGCATAACTGTTCTGATGTGACGAGCGCAAGTAGAATCCCTGCAAAGCTGCTCAGACTCCTTGTAGACCTACAGAGAGAGTGTGGCAGAGCGTGTGACACAGAGTTAAAAGCAAGGTGTGACACAGAGTTAATTGGGTGTGACAGAGATTGTAGACCTACAGAGAGTGACACAGAGTTAAAAGCAAGGTGTGACACAGAGTTAATTGAGTGTGACAGAGATTGTAGATCTACAAAGAGTGTGACACAGAGTTAAAAGCAAGGTGTGACACAGAATTGATTGAGTGTGACAGAGATTGCAGACCTACAGCGAGTGTGACACAGAGTTAAAAGCAAGGCGTGACCTACCACTAGCTACTTTAACAATTGATTATATAGAGAGTGTTGCAACAGGCGAAATTTCAGGTGGATGCCAGTGTGTGCTGTGGATGCAAACGGATCATGAGAGCGTCTCACCCGCCGCTCTTCATCGTTATGCATTAACATAAACAACTTAAGTTCGGTGCTGTGTGATGCAACAGGCAATGCATAAGCAACACGAGCTCGGTGTCGTGTGATTCAACAGGCAATGCATAAACAACACAAGCTCTGCGTCGTGTGTTCAACAGGCAATGCATAAACAACACGAGCTTGGTGTCGTGTGTTTCAACAGGCAATGCATAATCGGAAACAACACGAGCTCTGTGTCGTGTGTTGCAACAGGCAATGCATAAACAACACGAGCTCTGTGTCGTGTGTTTCAACAGGCAATGCATTAACAACACGAGCTCGGTGCTGTGTGTTGCAACAGGCAGAAATCGAGGTAGCTGCAAACGAGCTGCGGGAGCACACACGCCGCTTGCCACACATGCAAGGAAGGGACAGAGGTTTGGGGCATCGCGACAAATCCATCATGACCAAGTAAGTACTGGGTTAGCCATTCTCTCTCTTTCAATGTAAAAGTAAGATGTTTTAATGTAAAAATGAGAATATAAGTGTGCAAGCATAAATAGGAGGTGGAGAGGGTCTTGGAGCATTGTGTCAAATCCATAATGACCAAATGGGTACTGCATTGGCCATTCTCTCTCTCTCTCTCTCTCTCTCTCTCTCTTTCTCTCCCTCTCTCCCTCTCTCTCCCTCCCTCTCTCTCTCTCTCTCTCTCTCTCTCTCTCTCCCGCGCTC
>Ga0307945_1004156_pt1:2500-11728 | contig 11728 bp, 13 predicted proteins | sample OrgLakmetagen228_FD_201818 | JGI IMG/M metagenome (GOLD analysis project Ga0307945, IMG submission 201818) | Saline water microbial communities from Organic Lake, Antarctica - #228 | ecosystem: Environmental > Aquatic > Non-marine Saline and Alkaline > Saline | place: Antarctica...
CACACATACACACATACACACACACACATTCACATCGCTTTCTATCCCTTTCATGCCCCTGTATGCATGCAGGTGTCAGGGGTGCTTAAAATGCGCACGTTCTTGAGCGGGATGCCTGAATGCAAGCTCGGACTGAACGACAAGGTGCTCTTTGAGAGCCAAGGGCGAACTCAAAAACACAAGGTAAGGCAGGGTGCAGGGGTGGGTTAACTGTTGAATGCTCCTGCCCATCATTATCGTGAGGTGTGGCATCTGGGAGTGGAGTAAGATTTGTCCAAACTGGCTGCCGGGCAAGTGGTAGGCGGGGTGATAGGGCTGACGAGACCTGGGTACAGCTGCGAGCTAAGGACAAGGTCTTACACATTTGTAAAGCCTGGTGGTCTGAGCTGTGGCATCTGTTCGCCACCGCGTTTTGAGGGATGGCATGCCTTGATAACTGTGAGCTAAGCACAGGGTCTTATAAATTGCCACCCCTTTCTGAGGGCCGGCATGCCTTGATTCAGCTCTGAGCAAAAGGCAGGGTTTTGTAAGCCTGTGGTCTGAGCGGTAGCAGCTGTTTGCCACCGCTTCTTGAGGGCCGGCATGCCTTGATTCAGCTCCGATCAACAGGCAGGGTTTTGTAAGCCTGTGGTCTGAGCTGTGTAGCAGCTGTTTGCCACCGCTTTTTGAGGGCCGGCATGCCTTCGTACTGCTGCGAGCAAAAGGCAGGGTCTTGTGAATTTGTGGTCTGAGCGGTACTGGAGCCCAAGTAGGGAGCTGCTAGTGGGTTGGGAGTGAAGTGCGTTTATGCCTCCTCATGCATTGCATGGAATGTGCTGAACCATGCTAGCATGCCATATGTATAGGGTTGGCCCAAACCGTATATGGGATTATTGTCTACGTATATATACGCCGTATAAACCGTATATATTCCGTATACCGTACCTTTCTTAACTCATCCCGGATAAATAACGTTTTTTGCTCTCCGGGGTGGTTCCGGTATCGTATAATATATATTTATTTTGAGGCTCCGGGGATGCCCAAGATTGGCAAAAATAAAGTTTGATGGGTGGCTGAACAGCGATGAGCAGAGAAGGCCCCACCCCCACCCGCCCCAGCACCAGCACCAGCCCCAGCACCAGAACCAGCACCTGCAGCAGCCCCAGCACCTGCAGCACGACGCACATGCGCCCCAGCACTAGGAGCACGACACTCCTGGACAGCACCTGGAGCACGACACACATGCGCACGCACACACGCGCATGTGCACGCATACTCACACACGCACACGCACTGCCTGGGCTAAATGCCCGCCGGGGTTGGTGCAGGGAAGGCTAAAATGTTTATTTACAGGCTCCGGGGTTACTCGGGGTTACCTCAAATATTTCTGAAATTTAAGCACAGGGGTGAGTACGGTAAGGTACGGTATTTGAAATTTCGACCATCTCAGAATTTAATTATAGGGGGGTCATTTTGTAGCTTTTGAAGAGCTGTATAAACGTATCCAATTTAGTTGTGCCAAAAAAACAAAGGTTGGGAAGCTATGCTTGCCCAAGGAGGCCAAAACACACAGGCACACACGGTCACAGTCACGAGACCCTCTTCTTCCCCCGCCCCATCAAATCACCCTGTTTGTGTGTGTACACGTGTGTGTGTGTGTGTGTGTGTGTGTGTGTGTGTGTGTGTGTGTGTGTGTGTGTGTGTGTGTAAAGAGGTGCATGCATGTGTGTTGTTGTGCGTGCGTCTGTATTTGCACGCGTGCTGGGATTCGTGCATGCTCGTGTGTACTTGTGCGTGTGCGTGCATGTGTGTGTGTGTGCATTTGCGCGCATGCATGCACACGTGTGCGTGCGCATGCTTGCATGTGCGTGCACGTGCTTACGTGTGTGTGTGCGTGTGCATGCTTACATGTGTGTGTGCGTGTGCTTGCTTACGTGTGCGCGAATATGCGTGTGCGCGTGCTTGCTTATGGTTTTTTGTATGCGTTGGTGCGTGCATGTGCGTATACATTTGCGTGCGTGCTGAGGTTTGTACATGCATGCGTGTATGTGTGCGTGCGTGTACATGTGTAAATGCGCGTGCATGTACCTTTTTACACGTACGTGTGTTTTTGTGTGTGCATCTGCGCACACAAGTTTGCGTGCATGTATGTGTGCGCGTGCAGGGGTGCGTAAATGCAGATGTGTGCGCATGCGGGTGACATATGCGTGAAGAGTGTGCGTGTGTCGTTTCTGATCCTGCATCATCTCCGCCCCGGAAACCTTCAGTGGGGTTGGCTTGCATGGACTGCTAATACTCAAACTCTGGTGCTCCTGGTGCTGCTGCTTCTGAACCCCTTGCTGTCGAACCACTGGCTGCTGTTAGACCATCATGGATTCCCTTCCACGAGGGACACGGCTGTTCAATACCACAAAAACAATTGTTAAATATTGCCCGGATGCAGGGCTTTGGATTTTTGTGGTCTCGAAGGCCAGTGGAAGGTCACTTTCGACCACTCATTCAGACCGTATATATACGTATTTTTACGGAAAACCGTATATATACGTATTATAAGACATATATATGCCGGCTAAAAATTCACATACGGTGTATACGAATACAGGTACGGAGAAATTTTATTTATACATACATATATATACGGTACTTATATATATACCGCGTATACCTATTATATAAGTTTAAGGGTATATACTTATACGGTTTGGGCCAACCCTACATAAGTGCATTCAAGCGAGATGGGCAGCCTTGTTCTCTTGTGTCAAAAAGCAATATACGGGCCAGCCCGGGTGCGACAAAGCTATGTCGAAAAGTGCATCCGTTGTGTTCCGTGTTTCAAGTATGAGGATCTACCATCCATTGCCTCCAATAGTCAATGAGTGAAATCTGCCCTGTATAACTGGCTTTTGTGGCAATTTTAACACTAGTTCCTTTTAAGTGTGCCGTTGTGTTCCTCCTGAATGCCGTTGTAGCAATTAAAATACTAGTTCCTTCTAAGTGTGCCGTTGTGTTCCTCCTGATTGATAAGGTCACCATCGTCGCCTTGTTTCCTGCTCACTATTGCACACCTCCCGGGCCTTAAAGTGCAGCTTGTGCAGGGTTGGTCAGAACCATAAGTACAACAGCGTATATGACCAGTATTGTGCTTCTACGCCGTATCTCCATTTTCGGGCCGCATATACGGTACGGTTACAGTACCATACGGTCCAAAACCGTATTATACGGTCAAAGAAAAAATATGGTCCAAACCGTACTAGTACGGTTGACCGATCTTTCCTTTTGCAGGGATAAAAGAGGTCCTGGGTTCAATTCCCGGTCAGAACTGTGTTTTTTGCTTTTTCACCCTAATTTCTTGTTTGCTTTTCCATTTTAACATAGCACCGCAGCGGCCTCCTCTCCATATATGCCTATTTATTTAATGCATGCCAAAACGTTCTCAGAAGCGAGCAAACTTTGTGCTTTGTTCAATATTCAAGACAACTCGTACACGTTCAATGTAAATAAACCTTCAGCAATCCCTAAGCACGCCTCACAGCAACAACCTCTTTTTCCTGTGCCTACAGACCGTGGAGTTAGAAGACGTCAAGTTCCACCAGTGTGTGCGCTTAGCTCGCTTTGAAAACGACCGCACCATTTCTTTCATTCCTCCGGACGGCGCTTTTGACCTCATGTCCTATCGGCTAAGTCAGGTAAGGGCTGCGCTGCTGCACACCAGCGCACGCGTTTATTTGCCCGCATTGTGTGAAGTGTGGCTGATCGAGAAGCTGTCTGGGGTTTTTAAGCAATGTTGCAGTCAAGCGTCTCTGTTTGTGCACGGCATGTGGAGACGCATGAAAGGTAGCAATTGACGAGCTGCTCTCTCCTGCATTGATCATCTGTATTCATGTCAAAAAAAAATTGATAACACTTGCTGACCTGCATCCCTTTTAAACTGTAAGCAAGGGGTGGTTTGCTATCTTGTGCTGAATAGAGACCGCAGTGAATTAAAAGCGAGTCCTGAACATGCTGAGACAAATGTATGGACAGATCAGGGATGTTTTAACGGTTCGTCTTCGCCAGACCTGCACGCTTCGCCTGCTCGTACATAGCGGCACGGCCTACTCGCGCCTGCGCCACTCCATTACTTGCAAATGCACAAATGCAGCAAGATTAGTTGTACAGGTTATCCAGTCGGTTTTTTTAGCAGAATGGTTTTCGGTAAAACCGTTTCGTGTCACTGCACTCCTTGCACATACTACATGAGTAGCGCTACAACTCATCTTGCCAGTCCGTGCAAATGTAATTATAGTAACACACATTCTTTCCCTATACGTGAAAATCCCTCGCTTGGCCTGGATTGTGCAAACCTCAGGTTCCCTCCTTACCCCCCTGCATGCAGAACATTAAGCCCCTCATAGCAGTAGAGTGCAAGGTGGAGAAACCGAGCAGGAGTCGGACAGAGTATTTAGTCAAGGCCAGATCGCAGGTGAGTGTCATCATCATTGCTCTCACTCTTATTCTGTCAAGTTGAGGGAAATTGCAGTCCGGGGCCCTTTAACCACGTGGCCTCGCCTGCTTCCAATCAAAAGGAACATTTTTTTCCATCGAGCGTTTGCCAGAGTCGTCTAGCACTCAGTTTGCTGTATCAGTCCGGGAAGAGACCCTGGCCCGTTTTCCCTCCCTATTTTGGGACTCACATGGTTGCATGTATAGGTTTACTTGGCATACTCTGGCTCAGAATTAGGCAGGAAGCAATCGCAGGGCCAACCACACAAAAACTCGTTTTGACTCAGACCTGTTAACAGTGCCCTCGCAGTTCAAGGATTGCAGCTGTGTCAACAGCGTGGAATCTTGCTGCCGCTGCGCTCTGCTGCTACAGCCCACACACAGTTGCTCATTTGAATGTAAACCTGTGAGTACCCTCACAGTTCAAGGACCGCAGCTGCGCCAACAATGTGGAGATCTTACTGCCGCTGCCCTCTGACGCTACAGCCCACACACAGTTGTTTATTTGAATGTAAACCTGTGAGTACCCTCACAGTTCAAGGACCGCAGCTGCGCCAACAACGTGGAGATCTTACTGCCGCTGCCCTCTGACGCAATAGCACACTCACAGTTGTTCATTTAAATGTCAACCTATGTGTACCCTCACAGTTCAAGGACCGCAGCTGCGCCAACAACGTGGAGATCTTACTGCCGCTGCCCTCTGACGCTATAGCCCCGACGGTCAAGACGACCGCAGGCTCCTCTGTGTGAGTGGTTGTGTGGCGCGCGATAAGGGAGTTCTCTTAGTGTGCCTTGCTTAACCTGAATGAGGCGTGGCGTGGATATCAAGAGAACATGCTTAATAAATGCACAAAACCATAGTTGTCTAAAAGACGTGCGTTCTCTGGACAGTTGTCAAGGATTTGGAATGTGAGTTGTCTTTCATCACGATATTGCTCTTTGTGCTCTCCAGACCTTGCATGACCAATCACGAATACACTCATGAACAAATGGCACGCACAATAACAGCAGAGGTGTTCAACACACATGCGCGTTGCTTTTGCTGCTGCAGGTATGTGCCCGAAAAAAGCGCACTTAAGTGGACATTAAAAAGCTTTCCTGGGGGTAAAGAGTACATACTGAGGTACGCTAAAGCCACTCATGCAAGCATGAGGTTGCAAGCATATTGTAAAATGACGTTGCATGCATATGGTGAATTGCATAATGACATTGCATTGCATATTATAAAATGAAGGTGCATGCAGCAGGGTGTAGGAAGCATAATTTTGGACGGCACGTGTCAAATTGATTAAAATTAATATATTCGGAATACTGACGTTGAGAGCTATCAATTGGTATATATATGAGTCGAATCTGGGAGGGGGGGGGGGGGTGGTCCCCCGGGGGTGTTTCGGTTCTTTGGGACACCCCCCTTCAATTTTTTTCTGGGGCATTTTCACGGAATTTTAAATATAGTAGCGGAATCCTGAGCTCAAGCCAAGTCGATTCGCACCCTTTTTGAGCAAATTGGGCTAAGGGGGGGGGTCCTGTGGACATGTCCAAATAAATGTCAGAGGCGCACGCGTCGGGTGCAGGCCGCGGGGTGAGTCAAGCCAATGAAGCAGCAATTAACCCCGAACTTCCAGGATTGTGCCAGCATGAGATAGTCAGTGGAATTCTGAAAGAAAGTAAGCAATGTGGAGTTGTGCAAGCCAGTTATGGGTGCCTGGTGAGTCATGTGGGCATGGGCGTTCGTATCTCAGTTTTTGCCCCTTAACTCTGCGGCATTAGTTTCAGGTCTTGATGTGTATGCAGATGAATGCCGGATTCAAAAAGGAGCAGAATGGTACCCTTTTTTGTCTGGTGGGGGCACTGGAAGGGGGATTTTGGGGGTGGGTGGTCCCTCAGGGGTGTCCACCCCAAAAAGTATACATGTCGTCCAAAAAGTCACAAAAAAATCCCTCCTGGTGCATACATTTTTTTATATGACGTTGCATGCATTTTTTATATGATGTTGCATGCATTTTTTTAATGACGTTGCATGCATATTGTTAGATAATGATGTTGCATGCATATTGTTAGATAATGATGTTGCGTGCATGTTGTATTATGACATAGCATGCATATTGTAAATGGCGGTACATACATTCTGAAATATAATGAAGTATGTCACAGGCGGCCGTTCAAGCCTGAAATTGCATTGACAATTACTCACAAACAAAGGCACAAAGGCACAATAACAATGGATAACGCAGTGGCATGCTCTGGCTTTGCAGTGACTGCCGACCACCACTACTTGTCCCTTTCATTTTGGCCTCTATGCTCAAGGCTGAGAGGCACACTACATGAGACACTTGGACATTCATTGCATAAAAAAGCTCTCAATCTGCAATAATTGGTGGTCTGTCGTGCCTAATATGTCGCTGCCTGTTACTGATTTGCCTCCTGCTGAGTTCGTAATCTGATCTTTCATGGCAAACCTAAAAAGATCTTCCCACACTTGAAGGGAAGTTAAGTAGCATAGGACCATAAACCATCATTTATTATTAAATCTTGTCAAAACGACTTGAGGCCTAGGTCTGTTTGTTTGGGACTCCACTATGCTGCCTTGAATAAAAGAGGTACGCAGGTGGGTTTATTCAAACTTCAGTGCTTTTTCGTGAGTGAAAGACCAGAGGGACCACAGAGCTGCTGTATGTAGCACGGAAGGGCCATACATGCCTGCTTGTGTTCCCATGAAAGTGCCTCCTCTTTAAACGGCACCTTCCGTCTGGCCTCTTCCTCTCACTTGGACTCGTGATCGATCAGGCACTTTCACCTGACTAAGGACCTGGCGGTTGTTGCACTAATGTTTTAAAGCAGCCTGAGTTTCCTTGAGAATGTCAAATCTTGACTTCCCCGTTCCCTCCCCCCCCTTTCGGTTGAATGACAGCCACATGTGCTCCATTGCTTCGGTCCAACCTACAAAACGCCTGGTACAATTGCAGGTGTCACTTCAGCTTGCCTTCTGTAGAGGCAGAAGACGACAAGAGCAGAGGCAGGATGCCCCCCATCAAGGTCAACTTTGAGATCCCCTACTTCACAGTATCGGGCATCCAGGTGAGAAGTAGAGGAATGTATAAAGCAATATGCCCGATGTAAGTATGATGTATGGCAAAACGAGACGCCTTTAACGTGTTATCCCTCAAGCAAAATCCTCCTGATGCAAATTACACCCTGGGACTCAATCAAATGAAAACTAGGCTTGCCGAGCATGAATTGTGATTTTGTTATTGGACTGAGCTTTGATTGAACTGGAACGTCAAGTTGCATCATTCTTTCTGATGGCTGCAGGTGCGCTACCTCAAGGTCATCGAGAAGAGCGGCTACCAAGCCCTCCCATGGGTCCGGTACATCACTCAGGCTGGAAACTATGAGCTGAGATTGTGAGAGATTGGTTTGATTTATCATTTACCCGGACAATTGTGCTATTAATAAACTCGTACGTAGAGTTGGTGCCGCAGCCCCCCTGGTTTTCCTTGTCAAGCTTTGCGCTAGCAGGCATGTTCTGTGAGGCTTGCTGCTTCTGGTGTTTACGGCTTACTGGAATGCAGTGGTGATTTTCACGGCTTACTGGAACGCAGTGGTTAAAAGGTCCTTCATGCAAGCCAAGGCAGTCAAGAACAGAAGAAAAACGCAGGTAGTTTTATCACCACCAGCATGAATTAGGAAAGGATATTGCTTTATGTCCTGCACCACTCAATGGAGGCCTAGCCACACAACATTTCACCTGGAGAGAAAAAGGGGAGGTGTTTTCATTGGGGATTGACCGTGGTTGGGAGGCAAAGGCCTGCACACCACCAGGAGCGATGCTCCAATATTTTTAAGGGTGGGTTCTGATGCTTTGTCTTATTAATATGATTTTTGTGTGGACCTGATGCATGGTGCGTCAGCTTTGTTTGCAGTCTCTCTCTCTCTCTCTCTCTCTCTCTCTCTCTCTCTCTCTCTCTCTCTCTGTCTCTCTCTCTCTCACTCTCTCTCTCTCTCTCTCTCTCTCTGTGTGTGTGTGTGTGTGTGTGTTTGTGTGTGTGTGAATGTGTGTGTGTGTGTGTGAATGTGTGTGTGTGTGTGTGTGTGTGCGTGTACGTGTATGTGTGTGTGTGTGTGTGTGTGTGTGTGTGTGTGTGTATGTGTGCCAAACAAATAACTTAAACCACAGATAGAACTGAGTAGGCAATGATAGCAGCTGTTCATAAATCAAAAATACTCCTCACCATAAATTTGAACGTGCAAATTTGAAGTTTGAATTCCAGAGACTTCTGTCAGTTGAATCTAGAACACAATTTGTAAGCTGAAATTTGTATATGTAATTAAAAAATTCGACCGATTGTGCACGCGGACTAGGAACAGCAGAGAACAGCGCACTAGGACACCGCACCCTGGAGGAATCAGGCATGCTGGCTGTGCCAGTGAAGGCAATGGCGGTGAAGCCTGGGCAGCTGCAGAGCAAGGCGCGGGTCCCTCCTCTGTCCGTCGCTGCATCTCAGCGCAAGCCCTCTTTCCATCTCCTGCCCAGACACGGAGGGTGGTTGAACGACCGTAAGTGCGAAACGCGTATGTATGTAGAAAGTTCTGGTCTTTCGGGCTTCCGACGCACGCAAAGCACACAAGGTGCCTCGCTCTAACCAGAGCTCGCGCAAGCACTAATGAGCCAGACCCAGGGGAAAGTGGGAGTTTGCAACATGCATGGAGCACAAGCCCAAAACATGCAAATACACACACACACACAAACACACACACACACACACA
>Ga0307945_1004161_pt1 | contig 11720 bp, 7 predicted proteins | sample OrgLakmetagen228_FD_201818 | JGI IMG/M metagenome (GOLD analysis project Ga0307945, IMG submission 201818) | Saline water microbial communities from Organic Lake, Antarctica - #228 | ecosystem: Environmental > Aquatic > Non-marine Saline and Alkaline > Saline | place: Antarctica: Organic Lake...
CAACATGCAATCTAGGACTGTTCCTGGGCTTCAGCTTTTTAGCAGCATGCCTAAGATGCCTCAGAATAAACAGAGGGTGCAGAGTGCTTCTGCCCGGAAAGAAGCCAAACTGCGTGTCTGGAATCTTGCCTTGTGACCAGAAGAAAGCACTAATCCCAAGCAACAGGCATATCAAGGCCTGAACTAGGGCTCCTAAAACAGCAACTTCCAAATCTGCTCAACTTGTTTAGTTTAGTTTGGATTACAAAGGCATTCGACCTGGAATGGCTGCTCAACCTATGAGAACGAGGTAAGGTAAGGTCACATCACTATATATGCCTCAAAGGGCATCTCAGCGGAAGTTTGGAGAAAGCCTGAAACATTTACACCTGGCTAAACAAAAGAAATAGTAGCTAGATGAAACACAACTGATGTATGTAGAAGAGAAAAGTGTATAGAGAAAGAGAACGTTTGTTTTGAAGAAGTGCGAAGAGAAAGCATCAAGGAGAACGAGGTAAGTTTAGTTTAGTTTGGGTTAGTACAAAGGCCTCCAGCCTGGCATGGCTGCTCAACCTATACGTCCCAAGTCCCAACAAATAAATCAATCAAAAAAAGCGACAGTTGCATTAATGGATTTGTACACCTCTGAGTTATGTTGAAGAACAAAACCTTGATATCACCTTCAGAAAGATTATCAAATAAATGGTTGAACTGGTCCGTAAATGTTTGGTGCCCATACATGAAAAAATAATGTGTTTCTCATCTTGATATAATCCCCGTTTTCACACAAATTGCAAACACGCGCACTCCTGTCCGGACTCCTGCGTATAAACCAGTTTCACACTTCAACCCATGTCCTCGAATCCTAAGCCCAACAGTCTGGCTGAAGGTCCCCCCCTGTAAAAGCTCAGAGGCTAGGCAAGAATTTGATCGGAACTAAGTATAGTTTGCCTTCTCCCACTCAACAAGGTAAAATTACATTGCTTTATGCCTCGGCACCTGAGCAAAAGCTTGGAAAATACCACACCTAGCTGCAGCAAGGACTACTGCCGCAGCTTTGAGTGCGGCAAATCATACTATCCTCCACCCTATTTTGTGTGCGCATTAATCTAACTAGCGCTTGAGTTGAATGCAACATAAACGTCCATAGAACGAATGGATTTATGCCTCAGGCTTTGTAAACCTTGTTATGTGTCTCAGAAAGTGTGTATAAGAAGCCTCAGTCAGATGCATTACGAAGCCAGAAGAGCTGAGCTAGCTTCTCAGGTGCCCAGTGCCCAGCAGCATGTAGTACGAAAGCAGCCAACCCGCCATAGAAGAGCCCCAAGAAGGACAGGCCCCCTTTCCAGCAGCCACACAAGGAACCCACTCCAGTCTCCGAGTTGCTGGTCTACCATAGCACTCATGAAAAACTAAGCCTACATGCAGTCAGATCCGCTACAAAAATCGGTCAGATGAGACGAGACATTGAACACAACCTTAAAAATATCTTAGCAATACTCCTGGTGGTGTGCAGGCTTCTGCCTTCCAACCACCTGACCCCCAAGGAAAAGCCTTCTTCTTTTGTTCTCCTGATGGGATGATGTGTGGGCGGGTTTGCATCCATTGGGTGGCACAGCACACAGAACAGCATGTTTTCTTAAATTATCATGCCGGTAGTGTTTACACTATCTGAACCTGGGTCCTTTTTTTCGTTTTCTTCTGTTCACTCACGACCAAGGACATAAAGGCGAGTACTAAAATCAGCGAGTAGCACAATATAAAATATACAGGTCAGCATTATAAAGAACAAAAGAATAACTACGCAGGCAGCAAAACACTCCCCGTATCAATTAAGGAAAAAGAGGCACATTGGCCCGAAGTGTCGTCTCCCCCACCAAAGGAGAAAACACAACTAGTGGGGATCTGGAGGGTGGCTGGCAGCCCCCTGCTCCAGACCGAGACCTTGAGAGCAATTAGTTTTTTCAAGTGCTTATAATGCACAGAGTTCACAGAGCATTCTACATTACAAGGCAACAGCCCCGTGTCTAATTCAGGGCCCTTACCAAAAATGGTCCATGATCACTAGGTACATTGAGATTCAAACAGCTTAATCAGAAGCCTTCCCCTAGCCAAAAACACTGTCTGCCTCACTCTGCGCCTGGCTGAGCCGACTGTAGTTAGTCAAAGCCCGGACACTGTAACGAGCCACGCTGGTGCTCATCGGATCACTGGCAGAGGTAGAAGAGGTGTTGAGGTCACTCTCTCGCAGGTGCTGATGCCTTGAACTCCGAATGCTTGGGCTGTCAGAAAGACAAATGAGGTGCAGGTCGTCATCACTGTCTCCCTCAACGTGCCCCTCAACAGTGCAGTCGGTTTGCTGCACATCGGGATGAGGTGCACGGAGTGCGGGGGCGCAGGGCCTTTCAGGCACCTCAGGATAAGGTGCACGAACTGTGAGGGAGGAAGATTCTTCAGGCAGATCTGTTGGCTGAGCTGTAGGTGGTGTTAGTGCTGAAGACGATGGCGGCGACAGCTGCGCATTGACTGGTTGTGGCAATGTGATGGGTGGTGGTGCTGCAAGATCTGCAGCTGCGTGCGTGGTTGAATATTTGGGAGGTGCAGGCAGCACAGATGGGTGTATTGCACCCTCTGTTCCCACGGATGTTGGTTGTGATGGTATTTCAAGTGCGCCGACTGGCTGATGTACGACTGCTGCTGCTGCTCCTGCTGCTGCTGGTGTCGATTGTGCTGCTGCTGGTGTTGGTTGTGCTGCTGCTGGCGTCGGTTGTGTTGGTTGTGCTGTTGTTGGCGTCGGTTGTAATGGTTGTGCTGTTGCTGGTGTTGGTTGTGCTGCTGCTGCTGTTTGTGCTGCTAGTGCTGTTTGTGCTGCTGCAAGTGTTGGTTGTGTTGGTTGTGCTGCTGCTGCTGGTGGTGATGGTAGTGCTAGTGCTCGTGCAGGTGCTGATGTTAGTTGTGCTGCTGGTATTCCAGGTGATGTTGTTGGTCGTGACGGTTGAGGCGCCACTAGCACGTCTACCGATGCTACGGCTGCTGCACTTGCTGCTGAAGGTGGAGGGGACAACGCGCTCAAGAATCCAGCTGCTGAGCCTTGAGGTGGTGTTGGAAGCTGGAATGAAGGCACCGTCTGACCTCCTGCTGCTCCAGACAACAGAATCGGTGGCTGCTCCTTGACACTGACAACGCTGGTGCATACACCGTCGCCAGCACTACCATTGGCACCAGCTTGAGCGCCAGCCCCATATCCATCATCATCACCACCACCGGTGCTAGCAACACCACGACCAGCGGGAGCACCCCCTGCGCTATTATAAGCGCTAGCACCAACATCAGAGCTACCCCCAGTACTTGCACCGGAAATACCTCCATCGGGTCTGGTGCTAAGAGCACCCCCAGCACTTGCTCCGAAAGTACTAATAGCACCTCCACCTGCAACAGTGCTTAGAGCACCATCGGCACCAGTGCTCAAAGCACCACCGGCACCAGTGCTTAACGCACAACCAGCACCAGTGCTTAAAGCACCATCAGCACCAGTGCTTAACGCACCATCAGCACCAGTGCTTAACGCACAACCAGCACCAGTGCTGAAAGCACCATCAGCACTAGTGCTAGCATTAGCACCAGGGTGAGCTCCACCAGTGGCAACTAAACCATGACTCGAGCCTGAGGCCACAAACATCTCTGGACGCTGTTGCTGGAGCTCACGCAGCTGTGCCTCTCGTAATACCGGCTTGCCCCCTCTTGGACCTTTTTGACTTTTTTTGCTGCTGTCATCCTTTCTGCTGCCAACATCTTTGCTGCCACTGGCGTCTAGGTTGCTGATGTTGCTGCTGCAATTACTGCCGCTGCTGTTTTGTCTGTTTTGTTTTGTTAGGGAAGCAGCAGTTGTAATCTCTGCTGCTGCTGCTGCTGTTGTTGGTGTTGGTGTTGGTGCTTTTGTTGATGGCCCAGGATTTGAGGGCTTCTTGACAGGTGAGGCAGCTCGGGCCGCAACACCAAAGAGGTTCATCAGCGCGTTATCTTTTAGCTCCTGCAGAGACGTACAAAACAGGCTATTGCTACGTACAAAACCACGTACAAAACAGGCTATTGCTACGTACAAAACCACGTACAAAACAGGCTATTGCTACGTACAAAACAGGCTATTGCTACGTACATAACCACGTACAAAACAGGCTATTGCTACGTACATAACCACGTACAAAACAGGCTATTGCTACGTACAAAACAGGCTATTGCTACGTACAAAACAGGCTATTGGCGGTCTCACTTGCGATTGAAGTAATAGCTCCTGCAGAGACGTACAAAACAGTCCACAACAGTCCACAACAGTCCACAACAGTCCACAACAGTTTACAACAGTCCACAACAGTCCATAACAGTCCACAACAGTCCACAACAGTACAAACAGTAATAGCTCCTGCAGAGACGTACAAAACAGGCTATTGCTATTGGCGGTCTCACCTGCGTTTGGAGTAATTGCAGGGATCGGCGTTTGCTTATTGGGCTATTGTTAGGGTTGGCCAGAACCGTATATATACACCGTATATGGCCGTATGTATGGTGATTTCCCTGCCAAAAAAACCATATATACACCGTATATATATGGTCCTGGCCAACCCAAGCTATAATATTTTTCCATGATATCCTTCATGCCTTCCAAATCCGATGCCGGAACTCCTTTGGCAAGGGGACGTTCTGGCAGATTATAGCGGTTGAAATATAGCGCAATATAGCGCTATTGAAACACCTTGTATAGCGCTATACGCCGATCCCTACATACCATTACGGTATAAACATGTGGTACTTTTGGCAGGGTCGAGCTTTGGTTAATTTCAGGTCACAAATAGAGTTGACCAGAACCATATATACATACGTACTCACAGTTTTGGCCAACCCTAGTCACAAATAATAACGTCAGTTTACGGTCCTGGTCAGCCCCCCTATTCAGGGTGCCACACTATGAATGAAATGCCATTTTGGACCATGAATGCCTGAATTGTGAGAGCAGGCATGTTAAGTTACGAAGTGCTAAGTGCTGCACAACATTGGTTACTGGTTATTTAGGCGCAAACTGAGTGCCTTGTCCAGAGCGCGTTTTCAACAGACATCAATGCACATGGAATACGAAATGCATGCTAACTATCCTCATCGTATCTGTAGGATACTTTTGACAATTAGTTGGTACGAAGCAGCTGCCTGCTTAGAGCAAATATGTGGCAACAGAACTTTTCTAGCCTGAAAGCTGAAAGGAAGACTGCAGCATACAAAGCAAACGTCTGGAGAGCTCAGTTGCAAGTGAGCTTTGACCTTCCCTTTGACACAATATCCAGGAGCTTATACCACACACCTTGTGGCAAGCCTGGCAAGGAGGCACCTTGTGGCAAGCTGGCAAGGAGGATTACATAGTGATGAAACCTAACCTTACCTTGTACCACACACCTTGTGGCAAGCTGGCAAGAAGGCATACATAGTGATGCAACCTTACCTTACCTTATACCACACACCTTGTGGCAACCCTAAACACTTCACCCCCGTCCAAAAGCTCACCCACACCATCCCCACACCCACACGCACCAAAGACAGAGCAGCAGGAGTGTAGCCGTTTGTGTCTTTACACTGATGAGGATCCACCCCATGCTGTACCAGCAGACGTGCCACCTCCAAGGATTGAGATGTCACTGCCAAATGAAGAGGGGAGCGCCCTTGATGGTCTATTGCATGCGGGTTGGCGTTTGCACGCAATAGGAGCTTGATGAGGACAGCAGAACCGGCGGCTGAATGAAGTAATGTGTGTGTGTATGTATGTATATGTGTGTGTATGTGTGTATATGTGTGTGTGTGCTCTGCTACTAAATTTCTCTTGAGGAGGCAATGCTATGACCTCCTTTGCATTTGGTTGTTCAAGGCCATTTTTCCCGAACATGATCACAAGTCTTCACTCCTCCTTTCACACATTTTAAGTACACACACACCCTCTGCCCCTTTGCAAGACACCAGCGTGGTAAACACACCTCAAGAGGCTTTCTCACGCAACCCATTTACTCAAGAAATTGCTGTCATGAGTGTGGACGTACGTGTTACATGGTACATGCCCCAATGAGCGCAAGTTTGTCCCACTTGCGGCCACAAGTGCTGAGGTCAGCCCCGGCAAAACGCTTTGCAACTGATGCATTTGCATGCAACCTTTCACGTCAAACGTTTTCTTTCATGCGTGTATGCATGCTACGTGCTCCAATGAACGTAAAATCAACATCCACATATACACATACACATACACATGCACACACGCACACACTCACATTTACATACACGTACACTTTTACATAAACATACACACACCTGCAGCCAGATGCAGAGGGGTCTGTCCTTGCTTGTCGACGATGTTAGGGTTGGCGCGGAAGCGTAACAGCTTGCGAATCCCCCAAAGCATTGCTCTGGGTATTTGTGTGCACGTGTGTGTGCACGTGTGTGTGAGCATTTGTGCGCGTTTGCACGTGTGTGAATGCATGTCAAATAACAGCATGCAACTCCCCCAAAGCATCCCTCTGTGTATTTGTGTGTGTGTGTGTGAGAACATTTGCGTGTGTGTGCATGTATGTTGCGTAACAGCGTGTACATCCCCAAGAATTTTGTCCTGTGTAATTATGTGTGTGTATGTGTGTAAGTGTATGTATGTGTGTGTGTGTGTGTTTGTGTGTGTGTGTTTGTGTGTGTGTGTGTGTGTGTGTGTGTGTGTGTGTGTGCGTGTGTGTGTGCAAGCACTTACACGCACGTGTTTGTATTTATGTCACGTAACGGCATGTATATCCCAAAGAGTTTTGTCCTGTGTATTTATTTATGTGTGTGTGTGTGTGCTCATGTGTGTGTACATGTGTGCGTGCTCATGTGTGTGTACATGTGTGTGTGCTCATGTGTGTGCTCATGTGTGTGTACATGTGTGTGTGCTCATGTGTGTGCTCATGTGTGTGCTCATGTGTGTGTACATGTGTGTGTGCACATGTGTGTGTACATGTGTGTGCTCATGTGTGCGTACATGTGTGTGTGCTCATGTGTGTGCTCATGTGTGTGTGCATGTGTGCGTGCTCATGTATGTGTACATGTGTGCGCCTGCCTGTATACAAGTATAAAATGCATAAAAGAAATCACTACTTGAGTGAAATCACACATTTCAGCATTCAGCTGTATATCCGTGAAATACACCATGCATCTCTCCTGTCACTAATCTTGATGGTAGCTTTGTTAAAATATTGTTCATATTGTGCGTGTTTCACGTCACTCTTGCTGGTAGCGCTTTTGTAGAATTGCCGACCGATTTGATAGGCCATCCTGATCTCTAGTTCATTGTTGCATTTTTGTCATAAGAGTGTGCATATATGTTGTGTAACAACATGCGTCACCTGTGAGTGCAGGTGAGTTCAGGTGAGTTCATATGAGTGGAGATAGGCTGAGCATGCCTCACCTGTCGTGTCCTTGTGGGGAACATTTTGGACCTGGATGATCTGAGCGCACCCTCCCGTCCTCATCCTTGCTGGTGGATTTTTTGAATAATTTGATCTGTGACCCCTCTGAGCACGCCTCACCTGTCGTGTCCTTGTGGGTAACCTTTTGGAACTGGATGATCTGAGCGCAACTCACCTGTCGTCGTCCTTGCTGGTGGATTTTTGAATGGTTTGATCTGTGACCCTTCTGAGCACGCCTCACCTGTCGTTTTCTTGTGGGTAACCTTTTGCCTGGTTGCTCTGAGCGCAGCTCACCTGTCGTCGTTCTTGCTGGTAGCCTTTTTGAAGTGGTTGATCTGGTTGGCTTTTTTGAGCATGTGAGCCTCCATGATGCTAAGGACTTGGTAGTGCAAAGGAGTTCTGCATGTTGCAAAAACACACAAGCAACATGTGCCACGTGATGGACATGGAGCATGTGAAATGAGACATGCGGAGTGCGTTTGTTGCTGATCATGTTATAGATTTAGGACCTTACGGTCATTACTGTCGTCAGTTCAGACATGATCAAATTGAGGCAGAAATGCTCAGAAACAGCACGGCAAGATGCAGGCTGCTTCAGACAGGGAACACCTTATTTGCACCTTCCTTCTTGCAAGTCTTTATAAATGGGGGACCAAAGTACGAGAGGGTACCAAGATGTCTAACACAAGTACCAAGATGTCTAACACAAGTACCAAGATGTCTAACACAAGTACCAAGATGTCTAACCAAAGTACCAAGATGTCTAACACAAGCTTGGGGACGAGTCAGCTGCACACTAGAAAGCAAGTTGGCAGCAGGGTAGAGGCCTGCAGTTCCTGAAGTTTCACGCTAAATTTTGCTTAAATGCCTGTAGAATAACGCCGATTTCTGCTGACATACCTGTACAATCACGTGCAAGCACAATTTCAAAGCAGAAACAGGTGCTGTATAATATTGGCAGGGCCCGACCAAGTGTAAACCAGGCACATCCCCATTCACAGCAGAGAAGGTGCCATATAATCTGCAGTGTTTGCTGTTGAAGTCCAGCACTCTTTTGGGTGAGCGATTTAAAGAGAAGCTCTGAAACAGAAGCTGCGCTTATGCAAAAAATAAAAGGATGTGCTGTGTCACAGAAGAAAGACACACAAGAAAGACAGCTTTGCTTACCTTCCCCAGTAATCGGTGACATTCGGGTTTGCACCTTCCTGTAGCAGAACGAGGAGGCAGCAGCAGTCACCCGTGTTCTCTGCGTGCCTATGATGATCGAGAAAAAAGATGCTGTGTCAATGTGTCGCTGAAACAAACTATGGTCTGTTGTGCGTATGTGGGAGTGAAAGAAAGAAAACGAAGAGAAAACGCAGGCAGTGAACAGCTACTCCCCACATGAATTAAGGTAAAGTGCCACTTCAATACTGAGTGTCGTATGATCCTCCAAAGAAAAGAAAAGGGAGATATCCAGGGACCTGGAGGGTTGCAGGCTCGGCCTGAAAGCGGCTCCTGATGAGATTTATTTTTTGTCGGCCAGAACCCTGTATATATACGGTGTAATTACTGTTGTATTTTTGGCAGGGAAATCACCAGACATACGGTTGTATACGGTGTATATATATGGTTCTGGCCAACTCTAGAATTAATACTAGTAAGTGGAAAAGGCGCATGCACACACAAACACACACACATACATAGGGTTGGCCAGATCCGTATTCGTATAATTGTACGTATTATACGGTACGGTATATACGCCGTATTTTCCAGCCTCCCCCCGCCGTATCCGAATTCCGTATTTCCGTATATACGTATTTATACGGCGTGACATACACACACACGACTGCTGAGTACTCGCAGAAGTACTCTAGTTCTTGGAGGCGAGTACAACCGAACGTTAGTTAGTACTCTCTTAGCACAGCTTGCGCTGTGCTAACCATCCTTTTTATGCTTGTGCCTTAGATAGTTGGCAGCTTAGTTTTAAGCCCTTGCTTTCCTTGACTTCAGCAACTTGCTGCCCTTGGCCTGTTCCTTCCTGTCTTGTGTGGTTCCAGTGTGTCTGTTTTCCCTGCCCCTTTTTTGTGTGGCAAGCTCAGTTTTTGTTGGCAGGTATGGGTGTCAACGGCCCAGATGCTTTTCTTGTTTATGCTTGGTATTGGGCACAAGTGTAAAAATCCCCCTCCAGCAGTTCGGTGGATACGAGCCGGAATATAACTGTTATGAAAAGTTCAGCAGCGTAGTTGCCTGAGTGCACATGGGGATTGGAGGCTAGCTTAACTCTTTGGTGATCAAGACACAGACTTTACAAGGCTCCAGAATGTGACTGTTGTGAATGGTGCTACTTACACCCAAGAGTATGATGTACAGATTAACGGAAGCCTCTTGTTCTGAAAAGCACTCACGCGGTGTGTAAATACACACACATACACACAAAGACAGACACATACCAGTGTGAGAACAGCAAAATACCATGAAGCCTCTCTTCCTGCATAGCAACACACGCAGCTCATAAACACCCACATACAAACACTCACAGACACACACACACACACCTGTGTGGCTTCATGGCTGCCAGGCAAAGCGGCGTGCGCTGTGCTGCATTTTGGCCGTCAATGTCAGCTCCATTCGCCTTTAGCATGCGCACCAGCTTACGCACGCCTACCCTTCCCGGTATTTCTGTTTCCCTTTCTGCCGCTGACGCCTCTGTTCCCCCTTGTAGTGGAACACTGGAACAGATTCCGCTAATGACAGCCTGTATGGCATTGCAAGCATGCAAATTTAAGATGTAAGTGTGTGTGTATTTGTGTGCTTGTGTTATCATATGTGATGCAATGATTTGGATACAAGATGCAAGATGCATGCAGAATGCAGAAACATCATGCAGCATTCGACACACAAACATCACATCATGCAGCAAACGGTGTACAGCATACGGTAAACAATATACGACAGACAGCTTCACAGCATACAGCAAACGCTATGCAACATACATTAAACAGCTTCACAGCATACAGAAATGGTATTCAACATACAACAGACAGCTTCGCAGCATTCAGGAAACGCTATGCAACATACAATAGGCAGCTTCACAGCATACAGCAAGCGCTATGCAACATACATTAAACAGCTTCACAGCATACAGCAAGCGCTATGCAACATACATTAAACAGCTTCACAGCATACAGCAAGCGCCATGCAACATACATTAAACAGCTTCACAGCATACAGCAAGCGCTATGCAACATACATTAAACAGCTTCACAGCATACAGCAAACGGTATTCAACATACAACAGACAGCTTCACAGATTACAGCATGCCCCCCCAGCACTGCACACTTGCGCACACATAACAGCATAACAGCACATGTATATGCATATTATAAAATCCTGTATTTTTATATCCTGTATATTATAAACAGTATATCCTGTATCTAATTTACAGTATATAATGTATATAAACAATCCTGGCCAGCCAGTGCTGAATGGTGTCACTTGTAATCTAAAGCCCCTTCTCTTATATATTTTGATGTGACTGACCTCCCTGTGGGGCGTGGTTCCACTGCCTGCCTGCTTCTTCTGTTTCCAATTTCTGATCTCCGACCATCCCTGTATACCTCCACACACCTTTGCATCGGCAAAACACCCTCCTATACAGAAACACACAGCAAATGCATCGCACCTTCGCCCTCGCCTTTCCTGATCTCTGGGTTCTTGTTGCAGTCACTATTCTACACAAGCCTTGCCCTACCCTCCCTTGTCCCATCAGCACCCAACTCACCAAATGCATCGTGCCCTCACCCCCTCCCATCATCAAATGCATCACCACCATCACCATCACCAAATGCATCACGCCCTCACCCCCTCCCATCACTAAATGCATCACCATCACCAAATGCATCATCACCATGCATCACCAAAGGCATCATCGCTATCACCATCACCAAATGCATCGCGCCCTCGCCCTCTCCCATCACCAAATGCATCATCACCATCACCATCACCAAATGCATCATCACCATGCATCACCAAATGCATCGCGCCCTTGCCCCCTCCCACCACCGAATGCATCAATATCACCATCAACAAATGCATCACCATCACCAAATGCGTCATCACCACCATGCATCACCAAATGCACCATCACCATGCAGCACCAAAGGCATTCTCGCTATCACCATCACCAAATGCATCGCGCCCTCGCCCTCTCCCATCACCAAATGCATCATCACCATCACCATCACCAAATGCATCATCACCATGCATCACCAAATGCATCGCGCCCTTGCCCCCTC
>Ga0307945_1004162_pt1 | contig 11720 bp, 11 predicted proteins | sample OrgLakmetagen228_FD_201818 | JGI IMG/M metagenome (GOLD analysis project Ga0307945, IMG submission 201818) | Saline water microbial communities from Organic Lake, Antarctica - #228 | ecosystem: Environmental > Aquatic > Non-marine Saline and Alkaline > Saline | place: Antarctica: Organic Lake...
TGTGTGTGTGTGTGTGTGTGAGAGAGAGAGAGAGAGAGAGAGAGAGAGAGAGAGAGAGAGAGAGAGAGAGAGAGAAGAGAGAGAGAGAGAGAGAGGCGCTAATCAGGAGGCGATTTATTTGTTGATGTTGGATTTTAGTTTTAGTCTCAACTTGGTGAATAAGTTGCTTATGAGGCAATGCTGCGTTCCTTAACTGTGTCGGCTGACAAGATCTCTGTATAGTGCCGCTTGCTTAATGGCTTTTGTTTGCCTCCTTCACTTCATTTATTAATGAATTGTCCAGGAGAAATCTACCAAGTGGAAGGTAGGTTTCTTCCGTTAAAGCAGATTGTTTGCATTCTGACCTATTTCCACCTTCCTTTCGGTCACCCATGACGGACCCAACAGCCCTTCTTTCAGACTCTTGGCTTGGATGCTGCGAGGTGGCCAGTTAAAGGCAGGCTTTGAAGGCTGCAAGGCAGTGCACGCTGCAAGCCTGGTAGTCTAGTCAGAAGCAGGGCAGGGCCTTGGGCACACTGATTAACTGAATATCACGAGTTTTGTGCAACGGTTGGCTGTTTTCTGTGTGTGTTTCTGAGCAGTATGCTGGCGCTCTCGTGCTACCATGAGACTGCTCTTTGTGTTGCAGCAGCGCTATAACACACACAGGGTTGCCTGTGTGCATCTTGGGCTTCACATCTGCTCTCACTTTTGGACATTCAACAGCACGCACACAGAAAAGTTGATGTGTGTGCAGCACACAATGCGCCTGCTGCACCCGCAAAACACCTGACAAGTCCTGCTGCACACACTGTGTGTCAACCAACACACAACGCTGTTCACACTACGTATCGACTTTTCGACAACACTCTTCACATTGTGTGTCAACCAACACACAACGCTGTTCACACTACACACAACGTATCGACTTTTCGACAACACTCTTCACACTGTTTTTCAACCAACACACAACACAGGGGAGTCGGCTGCGCGCAGCTCGCGCAACTGCTCGTCTACAAGAGCTGGTATCTGAAGCAGGGCCGTGTGGAGAGCTGACAGTGATGCGTGTGCCTCTGCCTTTAGACCCTGGGGTGCTTCTTGATGGTATGTGCTATGTACCGTGAGTGGGGCTGCACTTAGTTGCTTGCGACTATGAGATATGAGAGTGGCTGCATTTGATTGTGTGCGAATATTAAGTTTGACTGGGGCTGCACTTGATTGCTGGCAACTATGAAGTATGAGGGGGGTTGCACTCGATTGTGTGCGATTAATAAGTATGTTAGGGCTGCACTTAATTGCTGGCAACCATGAGGTACAAGTGGGGCTGCACTCGATTGCGTGCGTGATCTGTTGCTTCGAGTAGTCTTTGTTAGTGCCTATATTAAATGAAACGAGAGGCACCATTCTGTGGAACAAGGCGGGGTTTTGTCTGTTTCTGCCGAATCAAGGGCAGTTGGTGTTTTGCTGTAGGTCTGTAAACAACAACCTGCCACTATGTCATCTGCAAGTGCTGCTTGCTCACATATGTGCGGTTCCCTTTCTCTCGGCTGCATGCTTGCGCCAATAAAACTTGCAGGGCCTTTTTTGTCACCGCTTGCAGCTATCCCTGCTGCTGCTGCTGCTGCTGCTGCTGCTGCTGTCCTAATAGGAAGCTGCCCTATTTGTGCCATGGTTAAGCCGTGGAGATGAATGCCCCCCAAGTCTTAGATTAGGGCCTGGAACAGTTGAGGTTTGTTAAAGGTGCACGTTCAAATCCGCCTATGGACCACTGTCTGTCATGCGTAATGGAGTTAGGGTATAAATTCCCCCTCCCCTCACTGCTTGAGACGGCATCACCTCTTACCTCTTACCCATAGAACCAGTCTCTTAATGGGCGTTGTGCCCCTCTCCTCTCACATTGAATCCTTAGGGCGCTCATGGGTTTTGTGAGCACGAATCACTCCAGCGGCCGTTCCTTAATTGAGAGCATTGTTTTCACTGCCTGCGTAGCATTGCTGTTTTCTGTAAAGCTCACTGTCCACTCCTCTGTGTGCATTCATTTCTGTTTGTAGGCATCGTACCTTCAGAGTGCAGCTGTTTCAAGTCGGCGCAGTTACCGTTACGTCTGCATTTTAAGGTGCGCGTAAGAGGGCACGTCATGTGTTTACCAGGATGCAAGCCAACAAGTGTGTGTATGTGTGTGTATGTGTGTGTGATGAAATTATCTGTGAAAATTGTGCTGCATTTCTTGTCATCAGCCTTTACGTGTGCAAATAACCAATGGTTAAAACCCTTGACCCTGTTGCCGTGTGTGGAGGGCAGTAGCTTGACACAGCCTGGTCAGAACCTAGAGTTCTACTCAACACCCGAACTGAAAATGCTCTTGAAATTTTACTTTCAAGCTGTGCCTTAAAAGGGGATGAGTTCTTGCTTAAAAGGTGCAGCAATGAAAGCCATGCCTCCTTGGTTCATGTGGGTTTGCTTACTCCACACGTGCTTACGCTATCGCATCCCACACACAGGTAACCCCCCACCCTATCAGCCGCGTCCTCCCAGAATTGCAAATTTTCGTTTCTGTCCCACCCTGCCCGCTGCGTGCTGGTCTTGGTTCCTTCATTACACACACACACACACACACACACACACACACACACACACACACACACACACACACACACACACACACACACACACACACACACACACACAAACTACTCAGGTTGACCCCCAGCCCATCAGCTGGCGCCTCTCAGGCTCTAAGTCCTCCCTTCCCGCTCCCTCTCCCCCCCATCCCCACCATAATAGTGCAAACGCATTCACCCCTGGGACCCATCCCACCGCCACCCCCACCTCTACCCCTGCTAATACCACTTTGCACTCTTCCCACCCACACCCGCCAAGTGAGTTGTTTCTTTAGTTATTTCTTTGTCGCTCATGCTCCTGTGTTTGTTTGTCAGGTGCTATCAATTGTGTCAAAAAGTCCTTACTTCTTTGTGTATGTTCAGTTTTGCGACGTGTGCTTCTATGTCTCCTTTTGTGTTGCCACTAATTGTGTCAAATGTGTTGCACGGTTCTGTTTGTGCTGTCTCGGCAGCATGTGACTCTTTTTGACCCATCTCGTTCTCAATAGTTATTTCTCAGCAGGCACTCGTTAGGGAAAACAGACACCATCAGGGGCCGCAAATTTCATCTAGAAAGGCGAGGGTGTGGGTCTGGGTGCTGTGGCACACAACTTCCCTCACTAGCTGGTCCTTTTACTGATTTACACTAGTGAGGGGCTGTTTGGTGCAAGCACCACTATGGCCTTCTGCCCGTAATTGCTTTAGCCATCAAGGCAAGAGTAACTTTATGGTATATCTAAACGATCTTTTTTGGAAGCTGCGGTCGCCTAACCTGTGTTGTCATCACCAAAAGCAGGGGCTTCTCTTTTCATCTTTGCTCCCCCCACTTGCACAGACGTGGGCTTTTTTCCGGCCTTGCATTTATATGCAATATGCATGGCAAAGCTCATACTGACGTAAAACCTTCTATTTCATCCATTGCCTCACTTTCACAACTGCACATTAGTTACCCTATACACACGCGCACACACAAACACACACACACATACACACACTCTCACACACTCATACACACACACACACAAACAAAAACCCAAGCACACACACGCACACACACACGCTCACACACACACACACACACACACACAAGCTCACACACACAAGCTCACACACACACCAAAATATTACCCTTTCAACCATACACATGTATAGGCAGTCTTGGACCTGCAAGCCACCACAGCCCCCACCCCTCTGCTCCTGCCGCATTACCGCCGACGTCCAAACAGATAGTTGCTGGCCTGCCCTCACGCACAGGCATCATGCTTTACCATGACACGGTACGTTTGCTGCTGCTGAAGCCGTCTTCGTGTGGTGTGTGGTGTATGGTGTATATGTGTGTGTGATGACGTACGTGTGCAGGTTTTGTTTGTGCTACTTTGATGCACGCGCATCATGCTGTACCATGACAAAGTACGTGTGTGCTGCTGGAGCTATCTTTGTACGGTGTGTGATATGGTGTGTACGTGTTTGTGTGTGTGATGACGTGTGCAGGTTTCGTTTGTGCCTCTTTCACGCACACTTTTTGTGTGGTGTGCGATGTCTGGAGTTTACAAATATGTGTGTATTGTTCGTGTAACATATGTATGCGTGTATTGTTCGTGTAACATTTGTGTGTATTGTTCGTGTAACGTATGTGTGTATTGTTCGTGTAACGTATGTGTGTTCATGCATACAAATATGTGTGTATTGTTCGTGTAACGTATGTGTGTTCATGCTTACAAATATGTGTGTATTGTTCGTGTAACATATGTGTGTTCATGCTTACAAATATGTGTGTATTGTTCGTGTAACATATGTGTGTTCATGCTTACAAATATGTGTGTATTGTTTGTATAACATATGTGTGTTCATGTTTACAAACATGTGTGTATTGTTCGTGTAACATTTGTGTGTATTGTTCGTGTAACGTATGTGTGTTCATGCTTACAAATATGTGTGTATTGTTCGTATAACATATGTGTGTTCATGTTTACAAATATGTGTGTATTGTTCGTGTAACATATGTGTGTTCATGTTTACAAATATGTATGTATTGTTCGTGTGACGTATGTGTGTCCATGCATACAAATATGTGTGTATTGTTCGTGTAACATATGTGTGTATTGTTCGTGTAACATATGTGTGTTCATGTTTACAAATATGTGTGTATTGTTCATGTAACATTTGTGTGTATTGTTCGTGTAACGTATGTGTGTTCATGCTTACAAATATGTGCAGGGCCAAGGTACCGTACTTTCCAATATGTGCAGGGTTGGCCGCATTTATCCACCATATATGACCCTAAGCATGGTAAAACTTCCAGCTAAGAAGACCGTATATACACTGTATTCGTGATATATATGTACGGTTTTGGCCAACCATAAGAATATGTGTCCGTGTGTGTTCGCGTATTTGTGTGTGCTGCACTGCCCCGCAATCAGCCACATGTGCACTGGCATGTGTCAGGTTCTTTGAATTCTTTGCGACACCTACTGAACTGCTTACTTCCTGGCAGCCATTATAGATGGTTTCACCTTCGTGGTGAGATACCATAAGAATATGTGTCCAACCATAAGAATATGTGTCCGTGTGTGTGTTCGCGTATTTGTGTGTGCTGCACTGCCCCGCAATCAGCCACATGTGCACTGGCATGTGTCAGGTTCTTTGAATTCTTTGCGACACCTACTGAACTGCTTACTTCCTGGCAGCCACTATAGATGGTTTCACCTTCGTGGTGAGATCAGTGCCCAAAATGCCCCGCCTGCTTGAATCGCTGTAATTGCAGGTCCGTTGTGTGCTGATCTACAAGAAGGGCGACGACCTCAGGCAGGACCAGTTCATCCTGCAGATGATTGGGCTCATGGACCGGCTCCTGAAGCGAGAGAGCCTTGATCTTAGGCTCACTCCTTACAAGGTACGACACAAGAATGTGTCCTTTTGCTGTGTCTGACTAAATACACACACAGGCACAAACGCAGGCACAGGCACACATGATAGGAGCTTGGCAGACGTCTGCAATTGTCCTTTCGGCTTACCCCACACATATATATAGGGTTGGCCAGAATTGTATATTTGCCCCGTATATGACTGCATCTTTGGTGATTTTCCTGCCAAAGATACCGTACATACACCATATATATATATACATGGTTCTGGACAACCCTACTCATGAGTTTGCTACACACAAGGGCATGCAAAGCAGCACCATCTGCCTGAACTGCACATGATCACACACATATGTCATTTGTGTGACTATGTAAACGGACAGACAGAAGTTACTGACTCCTGTGCTGTGTATGTGCATCATATCAATGCTGTGGTGAAGAAGAAGTGAAGTACAGTGCCCAATCTCGTGATGTGCCTCATATTAATGATGTGGTGAAGAAGAAGTGAAGTACAGTGCCCAATCTCGTGATGTGCCTCATATCAATGCTGTGGTGAAGAAGAAGTGAAGTACAGTGCCCAATCTCGTGGCTTCCTTGAACCTTCCTTGAATTGTGTGAGAGGTGTGTGGTGCTCACTGCCTGGTTAATTCTTCTGCGCTTGTTCTCACCTGCCTGATTTATTTCTCTGTGTTTGCTGTCACCTGCCTGGTTTCTTCTTCTGCTTCTGCTCTCATCTGCCAGGGCCCCACCATAAACTAAAGCCAAGCAGCTTCATGTTCTATTAAATAAGCAATGCACATGGGTTGCATGTTCTTGAATGCGCACGTACTCATGTCTTGCTTATATGTGCATGTGCTCATCGCACGTGATTGCACGTTCTTGTATGTGCGCGTGCTCATGCCTTACTTACATGTGCATGTGCTCATCGCACGTGGTTGCATGTTCTTGTATGCGCATGTGCTCATGTCTTACTTACATGTGCATATGCTCATTGCACGTGGTTGCATGTTCTTGTTTGCGCACGTACTCATGTCTTACTTACATGTGCATGTGCTCATTGCACGTGGTTGCATGTTCTTGTTTGCGCACGTGCTCACGTCTTACTTGCGTGTGCATGTGCTCATTGCACGTGGTTGCATGTTCTTGTATGCGCACGTGCTCCTATTGTCATATGTTGCCCATGCAGTGCAGGTGCTACCCACGGCACTTCAATCTGTGATGTTTGGCAGTGGCTCTCGCTCGTTTGAGCTCTGCAAGCATCCAGGCCTTACTTTGATGCCCGTGTACCAAGAAATGGATGCAACCTTAAACATTGTGTGATTCCGTCTGCCTCCATTTGCAGGTGCTGCCCACATCCAGCGATGATGGCCTGGTCGAGTTTGTGCCTTCTACTCCTCTGTCCAAAGTGCTGTCTGAGCATCGCACTATCCACAAGTACTTTTTGCTTACAGCAGCACAGCCGTCGGGTAAGATGTGTGCGGGGTGGGGGGGGGGAGGGGTGCACATGTATGTGATTTGTTTGTGCAACTGGTCACAAAGTGCTGCATTCCCACAAATTACTATTTGAGCACTGTAATAGTTACACACAAAAAAAGAGGGGAAAGCACACTGTAACATTCACACGAGCGATGCTTTGCCCACGGCAACGTAGCTGAAAGCTGGTTAACTTCAGAGCGTGGGCGTGTGTGAGAGGTGCCTTGATCCTGCAGGTACTGTCTTAGCCTTGTACTCAGCAGATCCTACTTATACTCAGCAGATCCTACTTGTACTCAGCAGATCCTATTTGCTTCAGGCGCCTCTTGTCAGTGCTGCAAGCTTTTCACTCACTTCCAATTTGCCTTAAACCTCGTCGTCTCTCTCCTGCACATGCACTAATTCTGCCATCTTTGCTCCGTCTCTTCTCTCTTCCAATTATTACCCTTAACATGACCTAACACACACACATACACACATGTTCGCACACTCATGGCCACACATACATACACGTACACGCGGACACACACAGGCCCCTTTGGGCTGCGGCCAGATGTGCTCGAGACTTTTGTACGCTCCTGTGCTGGCTATTGTGTGGCCACGTACATTCTTGGAGTGGGGGACAGGCACTTGGACAACCTCATGCTGTGCCCCGATGGCCGCTTATTCCACATCGACTTTGGCTACATCTTGGGCAACGACCCCAAGCCCTTCCCACCACCCATGAAGATTTGCAAGGTGCGTGTATGTGCGCGTGGATGCGTGAGTGTATGTGTGTGCAATCTGCAAGGTGCAAGTGCATGTGCAACCTGCAAGGCGTGAGTATGTGCAATCTGCAAGGCAAGAATGTGTGCGCTGTCTGCAAGGCGTGTGTACGCGCGATCTGCATGGCGCATGCACGTTCAAGTCACGAGTGTATGCATAAGTGGATGCGTGGATGCGTGTGTTTGTGTATGTGTTTGGATGCGTGTGTATGTGTATGTGTTTGGATGCTCCCTGTGCATACGTGTGGTGCAATGTACTTGGGCCGCCTGTGCTGCTTTGACTGAATACTGTTAAGGTGACGTTGCTTGTGCATGTGCAGTATCATTTGCAGTTTGAGTTGACTGCTCTAGTTGCCAAGGTACATAAGTTCCCAGCCGGCCTGGCACTGTACAGTTCAAATGCCTTATCAGAAGCAGAGATGGATTAATTTGCCACTTGTTTTGATTCCTGTACCGCAACACACCTGTGCAATATCTTGCCCTCACACACACACACACACACATACACAGATACACACACATACTTTTACACATAACTAAGGGTAGATAAATAGGGTGTCTGATTTTGCCAGCGAGGCTCGGCGAGCCTCAACGAGGCTCGGCACTCGCTGGAGAGGCCCTAGCTGGAAATTACGGTTAGAAAATCACTTTGTCAAATCTGCACGGATCGAGCCGGAACTTTTTCTGTTGTTCAATTATATATATTAATGATTATACCCAAATTTCTGACAAGAAACTTGCGATGTCCGGGCTTTATCCGATTCGGTTGGACGCACTTCGGGCCTGAATAGCTCTGCGGCAGGGTGTCCGTTCGGCAAAAGATTATGATTTTAAATGCCTACGGGCGACCCTTAACGGCTGTGCCGAGTTTCGCGGCGAGCTGTGAAGGTCAGACTTGCGGTAACGAGAAGGGCTGCAGAGCGGCGCATTGTGACGGCGTCAAAATGCAGAATTTACTGATTCGATTCTTGATTGATTCCGTTCAGGAATCGTGCAGTTATCATGCGCCGTCGTTTTCTGTGCCTGCATGGAGACCGACGAGGAGGGATTTTGGGCCGGCCACTTTTTGATGCAGTTTGGTGCCACTGTTATGAACTATTTTACAGCGCAGTAATGAGCTTCAATGGAGCTCTGGCAGTGTTCACTGGCGTCCGTGCATGGGCTTGCTTCCAGAAGACCTGTCCACGACTTTCTGGTCGCGTTCTTAAAGCAAGAACGGTTCTGCAGGTGCAAAGCGATTGCACAGGAGGAGGCCTGTTTCCGCTTTGTAGGAACGGAAACAAACACACAAAAAGGCAAAAAAGTTTGGCAGAAATTTACTATTTAATCACAGCGTTCTTGACATCGTCGTCAGTCTGTTCACGCCTTGCACAAACACACAAAAAAACTAAACGGCAGAAATTTGGGCGGGCAGAGCCCTTCTATTAACGTTGAGGCTGGGTGAAAATTATGGGCGTGTGAGCCAGGAAAGTTCGGTTTTCGTTTACACCCCCCCCCTGTTGCACACCCCTTTTAACTCTTCCTGGTGTTATATAATAATAAATATCAATAAAGATACCTGGTTAAAAAGATGGGCCTGTCAGCCGATTCAGCCACGGGAAATTCGGGTTTGGGAATTTTGGGAGTTTTTTGGAGAGATGGGGCTGATTCCGCCCAAAAAGTGGACACCCTCGCTGGCCGACGAGTGTCTTCCACACCGGGAAAGAGGCTCGCCGAGGCTCGGCGAGCCTCACACTCGGGGAGTTTTGGCGAGGTCATGACCCATCCTTACACATAACACACACACACACAACACACACACACACCACAGGAGATGGTGGAGGCCATGGGAGGCCAGGACAGCCCTTGGTACGGCCAGTTCCGCATGTATGCTTGGTAAGCCCGGCCTTTGCCTGTTGAAACCTGTGCACTGAATAGGACCAGCTACGCAGGCGCTGCCAGCTCCCCACGTCAGTTTGGGATTTGGCGCAGCTTTGGTAGGCACCCATAACATTTCCCCACGACACTTTAGTACAGATCCTGGGAGCCACTTTGGTACCAAATCTCCTCCATCATAGAAAATTCAGTGGGTTCTGTTGTTGCCAGTAACAGTTAGTGACACCCAGGATCTGTTGTTGCCAGTAGCGTTTAGTGACACCCGCTTCCCAGATTGATAGTGTTGGCCTTTTCCGCCTCTCCATTACGCACCCTGACCTATCCGAGCTCAATTCAGCAGCCTTGTCGTCTACTCTGTGTTGTACACTGCAAATTATGTAAACCGTCTGCACAGTGGATGTTGGCCTGAATGTAACTTGTATGTATACCTCTATCCAGATACAAGGAACTTACGCCCCTCCTTACACTTTTGAGTTCTTTGCCACTTCCACTGTTTTGCAACAGTGAATGCATCCTTTGGCTCTTGCTCTTTCCTCTCGTAGTCTACACTGCTGTGTGCAATAGTTGTGTCACAGCATCTGTGATTCCTCTATGCCACTTGCCCTTTGCTCCTCTCTGTCTATTTTGAATGCAATGAGGTCCTACAACATCCTTTTGAATGCACCCTTTTGAATGCAGTGAAGCTTGCAACGCCCTTTTGAGCCCATCCTTTTTAATGCAGTGAGGCTTGTAACACCCTTTCTATCTCTTATGAATGAGGGCCTACAGCATGTTTTTGAATCCATCCTTTTGAATGCAGTGTAGCTTACAACGCCCTTTCTGTCTCTTTTGAATGCAGTGAGGGCTTACAGCATATTTTTGAATCCATCTTTTTGAATGCAGTGAAGCTTGCAACACCCTTTCTCTCTTTTGAATGCAGTGAGGGCCTACAGCATATTCTTGAATCCATCCGTTTAAGTGAGGTCTACAACGTCCTTTCTGTCTCGTTCGAACGCAGTGAGGCCTACAACATCCTGCGCAAGAGTGCAGACCTTATCCTGTCTTTGTTTCACCTTATGGCTGGAGCCAGCATTGAGGCTATTCGGGCAGACCCAGAGAAAGCCATCCTTAAGCTTCAGGTGTGGAGGTGGAAGTAAGCAAGGTGTATGTACACGCATCTTTGTGCGCATATGCATGTGTGTGTGTCACTTTGTGTGTACCCGCGCTCATGTGCAGACTGATCAAGAAAAGAGGTGATTTTGGGCTTTAGAACTTTCTGTTATGCACGGTTTTGAATTAATAACCGCCGCCTACGTCAGGCCTCTGGTGTGTGCAAGTATTTGACATGAGTGTGTGTGTGCTATGTGATGTATGCACAGGAAAAGTTCCGGCTGGACCTGGACGATGAGGCAGCTGTGCAATGGATGCAGGCGCTCCTGAATGAAAGTGCAACCGCATTGATGCCACAGATAGTGGAGACGACACATAGATGGGCCCAGTATTGGAGATGACGCAACGTGAAATTGTGGGCCGAACTGTTTGGTTGTATCCTTCTTAAGTTTGTGTTTTTTTAACTTGGAGCCCCGTCCACGGAAACACAAAGAAATATCTCTTCTGGGAGTAATAGCACATGTTCCTTTGGTGGCACCTGGCAGGTGCTGAACTGGATTTTGCAGCAGACCACTTGACCTCCAACACACAGTCTTGAAGAATTCCCTCAATTTTGTAGTGAATTGGCAATAGGAAAGGTCCTTAAGAGAGGATTTCTACACTGCCTATTTTATTGAGATTGATTCTGGAGGTCGAGAGGTGATGGCAAACGCGAGGCTAAAAAACAAAACAGAAGGGGGAAAAGAGAGCAGGAGAGGTAGGCTTGAAAAAAAGGAAGCAGGAGAGGTCAGGAATTTGAATATCAAAGTGCTGTAATAATTTCAAAAGATAAAAAGGGGGACTAACGAATAAGGAAGGCTAGGACGACAAATTTTACTAGTTGGAATATACGATTTTGTGGGTAACCTTACCTAGCAGTACTTATTGACTGATGGATTTATCTGTAACCTCGCCTTACCTTTTTTTTTTTTTTGGTGGGGGTTGTTACACGGTCCTCAGCAAGGGCCTGACAGAATGAAGGAAAAAAAACCTATAAGACTGGGAAAAGGAAAACTCCTGCCTAAACAGAAAAACCC
>Ga0307945_1004168_pt1 | contig 11712 bp, 16 predicted proteins | sample OrgLakmetagen228_FD_201818 | JGI IMG/M metagenome (GOLD analysis project Ga0307945, IMG submission 201818) | Saline water microbial communities from Organic Lake, Antarctica - #228 | ecosystem: Environmental > Aquatic > Non-marine Saline and Alkaline > Saline | place: Antarctica: Organic Lake...
CTGCAATACCTTTCCGCCCAATGCGGCACCTAGCCACCCAGCCGCCCAATGCAATATGTGTGTTTGCATGTTTCCAGGTAGACATCCTGCCCCGACACCATATGCCTTCATTCGCTGGTTCAAGCTCGCCCCTCAGCGTAATGACCAGCTGCAGGCTGCTGGATGCGTCCGTCTCATGTATGATATGCCATCACGTGGATCTCAAGGTGTCTATGATGTGATTCACCTGTCTTCAATTGTATACCGCCACCATGTTGTGCCTGACTTCAAAGCAAAGAGCGGCTTCTATATCAGTGCTTTCTCGCCGTCCAGGCCAGTATAATGCTTTTGTCTGCCAGGCAACTTGTTGAATTGCAAACCTTCTGCTAGTTGCTTATTTTGGAAATATTTTGCGTCTTGTGAACCTTTTCAGAATTGTCCACCTTGATGACTGGATTTAATGCATAGCGATTCTTGACTAGCAGCATGCTTAATGATAACAGTTAGTTGACGTGTTGCTTGCTTGATCACTGAAAAGGCACTGACAGTCAGAAACTCAGTATGAGCGGCTACAATAAGAAGGTGACCTTGCCTACTAGTAGCATTTGTTTTCTTTCAGTTTGTTGGCTGTTTTTATTGGATTGCTTCAAAGTTAGTTCCAAAGAAAGACTGAGGCCCAATATTTTAAATAACAACTGAACTTAAGTTTTAGACAATGGCACTCAGGCTGGCAAGATTCCAAATCTCAAGCAAGCCTTGCTCCTAAGCCTCAGGTCGCAAGCAACTTGAAAGCGGACGGAGGCTAAACATTTTAACATGACCCTTTATGGCGTCACTATGTTTGAAATAGCTTATTACACACCAGTTAAAAATAGTAAGCTCAGCAGAGGCTTCTATGAAAACCTGCGGTTGAAGTGCGGTTGAAACGGTTGATTTCAACCGCGAGCGGTTGAAATGCGGTTGAAAAATTTTCAGCCGTGTTTCAACCGCTTCAACCGCATTTCAACCGAGCCAGGAAATTTCTGACGGTGAGTATCAGTACCTTTCTTGACACCCAGGAGTTTTTTCAGGAAGCCAAGATGAAGGACATAAAGTGGGGGTGATTTTTGAGGAATCATATGTCAGAGAAGAAGTGGCCCATACTTGACAACCGTAAAGACCAGCTGTCAAAGCAAAGACCTGGAAAAGCCATAGCATGGCAAGTTTTTTGTGCTAAGATAAAATAGGATAGGAAGCAAATAGGATAACTATAGGAAGCAAGTAAGATAGGAAGCAAATTAAGATAACCAACAAGCAAAAATACCTATTAATGCCTGCAAGGGACGAAACAGAGGGCATAATATCAAATTAATCAAGACAAACTACTACAAACGTGACAACAAAGTAGATGACTAACCCTTAAATATTCAATGCCACACAACAGGGCCATGAGTTTGCCCTTGCTTTACAGACTCTGTCGGACAAGCTACCATCATCAAATATGTACACCAATAGCTGGAAGTAGTATGTACAATGAATGTGCCGCAATACTAGAAGAACACTGCTGACATGAAGCCGCGTACATTAAAGAAAAAAGCATAGAATAAGCTTTGCGCAAACGGAGAAACAAATAGCCTTGACGCCAGGAGAAGTTCCATCTCCATGGTACAATATAACTGAAAAGGAAAAGCTTGCGAATTAAGCCAGTTTCCCACCAAAGAAGCTTCAAAATGATAGGCCTGACAAATAAACATGACATTATCCTGCATAATTAACGGAAGAAATACAAGTGAGTAAATTGTAGTTAGCATGGAACTGGCCATGACATGGGGCAAGCCACCACAAAATCGTCTGAAAACCCTCTAACAAGCAAGCTTTACGAATGGAGGAAAAGCACCTCAGTGTTAACACCTTCAGCCAGCCTTGCTGTTATCGTTATCGAGCATTGAGAGACTAGTGTACAAAGATACACAAGGCGGAATAGCACTATGACTATTAATACTGCAGATAATGATGTGCCTAGGCACTTGTAAAAAGTTGTTATGCAGACGCCTTGGCTACTACCACTACTACTACTTCTACTACTACTATTTTGCTTGCTCACAGCCGCAGAAAACTCAAACCGCAAGCTTTACCTATACTTTAACTGCAAGCTGGTGCTCCAGCTCAGCCAGCTTCCTTGCAATCTGCTGCTCTACCGCAACTAGGTCAGGGTGGTTTGCACGGACAATGGCCTGCTCTGCATCGTGCGCAGCTGTGTTGCCAGGAGAGGGAGGGCTGCGGAATCGATTGAGCTGCGCTTCAACCTGTGAGTGAAGCTGCTGGAGCTCACTTCGTTTGGCAGTGTGATCGCCAACAAGAGCATAGCCCTCTCCACCCACCCCCCCTTCCCCTCCTCCTCCTGGTCCAAACCCCTTCCGCTCCAGCCCTTGCAAGATGGATTGCAGCTTCTGTGCAACATCGGCGCCAGCAAACTTGCCCCTCTGCTGTGCAGGCTGCCCGCCGCCTTGCGCGTTGGCATTTTCAGAGGCATCACCCACCCCTCCCAGACCCCTCCTCAGTGTCACGCTCTGAGCAGCTGAACCTCGTGCAGTGCTACGCGCATTATTGGCGGGGGGAGTTTGAATGGTGTCCGGGCCAATGACCTCTGCCAGGGCTTTTGGGTCGAGGGTATCAATCACCTGAATTGTACGGATTAGGGCTTGACGGTTTTGGAGTAGAATTTAAAATACGACTGGCTTTTTCCACCCCTTTAAATGCTAATAAATGAGGGGAACGTGTTTGGTTGGGCGGGATAGCATATAAAATGAGGGTATGCATATTAGCATATCAGATATTGTGTTTGCATGACAGGCTTTGCATGGAATGGGTTTTTAGTAGTTTTTTTTCCAAGTGGGAAGCTGGGCGACAAGTTTAGGCGTCAATGAGAGCATAGCTGTGTCGCAAGTGGATACGGTTTGCTTTGCACGTGCATAGCTCTGAACAAAAGCAAACAAGCAGAAAGGACGCAAGCTTGACCACGCTTGCTTTCATTTTGCTTAGGTGGCCATGAATAACCAAACATCTTGATTGTACACAACCGTATATATGGTAGCTCCCCTGCTACAAACAATGTATAAAATATCATATAAATGTATTTATGCAGGCTTTGGACCAACCCTTTTGCTCTATCTTTGTCTCCTTCCATTGAGACACTGAAACCAGCTCTTCATAACATTGTACGACAATGTACGACTCATGTCCTGCTCAAACAGTGTGCGTGATTGATGTCCTGCATGTAAGCTGCTACGCCACCAAAACACTCACCTGATCTTCATCACACAACGACGAGTCTGAAGAGGACAGGGCAGCTGATTGAGCTTGGAATAATACTGGAGGAGGATGGAGGTATGCTGTACGGCGCTGCTTTGGCGTGGGGCTGTCCCTGCATAACGCACAGCATAGTAACAGAGAAGGTAACTCACTTACTCATATTATCAAGGGCAGATACCAAGTGACAAGTGAGGTTGACCCTTTGCCCTGCACGTGTTAGGTGGAAAGATGACAGCAAGCCCGCGCTCTAATATGCTAATATGCTCTTCAGGTGAGTCGGATGGTTTAAATTGCGTAAGTTTATGTAAGATGTATTGCGGAGACTAAACAGAAGAAATAGCACTTGAGGAGTTCATTGCTGCATTATGATGGCGGACGCTATAGGAATGTCAAACCCCTTATCAAGCTATGTGTCATTCACTCCTCGTAAGACCGTACAGTGTTAAACGAGTGCCAATCATCACAGGCAATGGTAGGACAACGTAATCATCAAGTGAATGATTGACTAAGAGCACGGTGCATAACGCACCTAGAGGAGGCGTGTGTAGGGTTGGCAGACTTTTGTATGCTGGCCAGCTGGGGAGGAGGAGGCCTGTGAGAAGATTGACCAAATAAAGAAAGGGTTAATTTCAGGGGTTGTTATTATGGATAAATATTACAAAGGTCTCCAGGTTTCAGTCAACCAGCCGGTCAATGGTAGACGGGGTAAGCACCCACTTGATTGGTTGAAGACGGCTAGCAGGTGGACTAGGAGTCCTGGGGCGAATGTTGCCACAGAGCTGCGTGTTTTGGTCCTGATGCCGAGCTGCTTGGTAGCCTACACCTATGGCACGAAAGGGCCAGTCAAAGTAAGTGTTAAGACGTGCGCTGCAAGTTTTGGCAGGGATTGATGAGACAGACGCAAAAAGGAGACTTGAAAGGAGACTCACGCAAAGAGGAGAATAAAATGCAAAAAGGAGCCTTGGAGGGAACACACGCAGAGAGGAGACTAGACTTGATAGAAGAAGGTATGCTTTAAAATTATGCTTTGAGGTGGCGCATGAGGACATAAATGACGAAGACATCTTATGCATGATGACTGCATCTACTGATGACAATGATGACAATGATGCCTAAGTGACACCAATCCATCTACTGCAGGAAGGCAGATGGTAGCACCTCTTTCGTCAGCCACCTAGATGACTGTGAGGGCAACAAGCGCAGCAGGAATAGAGCAGTGTGCCATGGAACTGAAGCTATTTCGATCAATCATCACCCAGCCACAAACACAACAGAAATAGGCACAGACGGCAACGTCACAAAACACTTATAGCACAGCAATGGGCCCACCTGCAATACACAGTGCAGCCTCCTGGTTCCACGGCGACGCCTCAGCGTTGAGTGCTGGGACAGGAATGGCCAAGGACTTCAACGGCGTCCTGCTTCTACTGCTGCTGTTGCTGTGGCTGACGGAGCTGGGGGGCCTATGCATATAACCACACATTCTGAACATGTCATCAAGAGGAGTGTGGAACACGTGCAAGAAAGCTTGTGGCCTACATTTGTAAAATAATGCTCATGAAAGTAAGGGTTGTAAGGCAAAAACCCGAACATGACGTTTTAAAGAGGAACCCGTCCAACAAATAGGTGCTGTGGCATGGATCATGAGCGCCAGCGCAGCGTTCAGAACTTTTGGATGACCTCATTGTGGATATGAGCATTAAATCCCACTTGCCTTTTTGAACCGGATGCAGAAGCCTGGCTGGCAAGCTCGTGTTGCAGTGAGTGCCGATTACGCATGGGGGACAAAGGGCGAAGAGGACTTGCCTGCAGGCAAGGAGCGAAACGCCAGCCACGTCAGAGCACGTCCGAAGCAAGTTTTGAGTTCAACGTGCTTTCATGCCCAAGGACGTATCTTCCACAGGTTTGCAACGGTGTGGATAGAGCCTTCATACAGCTGAAAAGTTTAAGGGCTCTACTCCTCTTTGAGGGGGCCTTCTTCATGAGAGTCAGCCTCACAAAGCGTAAGCCTCATCAGTATTAGTTCCTACTGGCTGATAGATGACAAATGACAATGGGGCGTCTGTGGTAGACACAGGCCATAGCAAGTTGGGACACAAGGCGCAGTCCTCTCAACCCAAACCTGATGAGCTTTGATACTCCTATGTGGTTTAGCGCAAGATGAAGCAAGCATTTTAGGGGGGGGAACACAATAATTGCGCTTGACGTGTGTGTGTGTGTGCGTGTGCGTGTGCGTGTGCGTGTGTATGTGTGTGTACGTGCGTGTGTGTGTGGACACACAATGGCACTGTGACTACTTGCAATTTTAGTACTGTGGTCAATAAAGTACTTGCATCGGACATGCTGAAGAACATTTGTGCATCTAATTTATTTGGAGTGGGCGGAGGAACGACAGACGCAAAACATGGCCTAAACGTAAAATTGGCAGTTTTGATAAAGTTAAAAGAGTTCCAAGGTGAATGTAGAAGCCAGTCATGTGAACATATTGGAGCACTTGGGTTTGAATGGCTAGACTTTACCTATAAACTTAATAATTTTGAGAGGGACCTATAGAAATTTGCTCTTTCCATACACACACGCAAAAGCCCATCACGGCTCCCAATTGACCAATTGGACAAGCCTGATTGTGACAGCACACGACCTGTGCACCCTGTAGCTAGGGTGAATTTCTATATTGCCTTAACTTATGTCCAGAGTGCCTAATCCTCGCATGCACTGGTACGTGTTTAATGTGAGGAACAAACTTGTGCTGAAGGGAAGCGCGGCCAGAGTGGCACATCATCATCGATTTTTGATCTCTATGTCGAAAGTGCACCCACCCACCTGATGAACTGGAGCGACCAAGACACCGTCATCAAGGCCAGAGTCAAGCTGCGAGTGGGACCCAGCGATAGCACTGTCCAGCTCCTTCTGCTGCTGCTGCTGCAGCTGCTGCTGTTCCCCCTTGTGTAATTGCCCAGAGGGGCAGCTCCAGGGCCTCCCTCCTCCTACCCCCTTGTCCGCTTGCTGTTGCTGCTTTACCGCTGCAGCTGCTGCAGCTGCTGCGGGAGTGGTCGTGCTCAAGGCCTGCCTGCCACTAGGGGGCCTGCTGCTCCTCCTCCCTCCTGCTTGCTCGTCAGGGGGTGTTCTGCTGCCATCCCTTGGCTGGTGCTCGATTGGTGCTTGGTGCTTTTCCGATGCTTGGTGCTCGCTTGGCACGTGGTGCCCGTTTGGTGCTTGGTGATCGCCAGGCACTGCACCCCAGGCGGGCCTCACCTGAGCCTGGGTATACAGAACTACAGCGGTTAGTAACACAGGAAGGCACAGATGGTATGTGGGGACAAGAAGTCACACAGACAGGTCAAGACATGGCTGGGGTGTGTCTGTTTTCAAGTAGTGCAAGTTGCATATGCATTGTCAGGGATCAAACGTCAAGCGCAGCACAAGGAGGTGCATGGATGGGGAGATAGTGGGGAATTCGTCAGCAAAACGGGTGTGGATTCACTGTGTAGTGCAATTCACTGTGTAGCTTAGGCGATTTGTGATATTGCATGCTATCCAGCGTCTGCCCCTGAGATTTAAATTACACGCATGCTGCTTAACTGGGTCTGCAACTGCAATGCATATCCAAAACAATGACAGATTTTGGGGGTTAAAGGGTGATGCAATACAACCAGAACTCAAAACATCAGCACAGTTGTAAAACCTCGTCTCGCAGCAAAAGCATGAAACAAGAACAACAATACCTGAGGGAAATCTGAGGCCAGGCATGATTGTTCCTTTTTGTATTTTTCATGTGCGCCGCAACTGGCATCTTTCAGGCTTTGAGCTCTGTTATGCGCTATCAAAAGAACATTTAAGCCTTTTCCTCAGGTGACGTCACCTGCCAAACACAGCCCATTGGTTACCGACCTAAGATGCCTGGCTCACAAACAGCGACACACATTTTAGGATACCTGAGTTTGTGGGTCCTCAGTGTCGTCCAAAATAGGAGGGGACAGCGGAGGATCTGTGTGCCTCACGCGCATTGAGGAAGGGTTGCTTGGAATGGGGCTGAAAGGCACGTGCCTGTGGAAGCATAAAAACCAGGGCGGCGTGTTTCCAAGAACAGAGTTGCATGGCGATCTCCATGAACACGCTTTCCATTAATTTACGTGCACGCATGTACACACGCACACGCGCGCACACATACATATAAACATACACACCTGCGACCTGAAGATATTTGCTTGGTCATATATGGTATGTTGGTGGGGTAGTATGCTGGCGCTGCAGGCTTTTGGCTGCGGCCACTAGAAGCATTCCTGCTTAATTGCCTCGCTGCTGCTGAAGGCTGCTGCCGCTGACTGCCTTGGTCACGTTGCAAATCAAAGCCTCTCTCGCTCCCTTGCACCTGTGCCGGTGGTTGCAGCTGGCTTTGCTGCTGCTGGCCTTGTTGCCTTTCTTGCTGCTGCTGTTGCTGCTGCTGCTGCTGCTGCTGTTGTTGTGGTTCAGGCTCCTCTTGTTCTCCGGCCTTTACCTTGAGAGCGGTTTCAGGCTTTTTCATTTCAAACAACTCACCACCACCCTCATGCCCACGGCTGCAGCTGACTTTCTCCTTTGCACTGATGCCGCTGCTGCTGCTGCTGCTGCTGCTGCTGCTGCTGCCGTTACTGCCCGCCTCATGCACGGAAACGGGCCCTTGCCTTGCAGCAGCGGCACCTCTGTCAAGATCAGGTTGCTTACAGCTAAGTCTGCTGGTGTCAGCTTTTACCCTCTTTTCCGCACAGCTAGGCCTGCTGGTGTGGGCTACACTTCTTTCAGCACAAAAGGCGGTGGACGCACCTGCTGTGCCTGCAGTAATCTGCAACCTTTCCTTTCTCCTGCTCTCACCACTGCAGCAGCTTGTATTGCCACTGCTGCTGCCATTGGCGCAGCTACTGCCTGAACTGTCGTCCCTTTCAGAAGAGCGTGCAGCATAGCTGGGATTAGTCTCAAATGCTAGGGACGGAGGCTTTTGCTGCCCTGAGGGGTTGTGCAGCGGCAGCTGCTGCTTCTGCTGCTGCTGGTATGATGTGGCATTGATGGATATGGACCTGCACGTGCGCAATTTGTGTGATAGTGATGAAAGCACGGGTATGATGATGAAAAGAATTACCGCCAAGCACCAGGTGACGTCTGGAGTATGCCTAAGCTTGGATTGCGCACAATGTAAGGACAAAACCTTTGTGATCTGGCCCACGGAGAAAAGTGCATTTACAGTATCAATGCCTTTACTTCCCTATAACCCAAAGTTCTTCTCTGTTTGTCCTTGCTATAACGAGTCTAATCAAGACTCTAGCCTAAACAATCTAGCAGCATAAAGCACGTGCGCTTTTCTGCTAACGACCTCCGAGGAGAGTCTTTCAACCAACATAGCCATCAATCCAAGCATTGAGAAAGACATGTTTGCACGAGCAAGCTTATAAGCTCTAGATGTTCAGTAACTTGCGTAAGTGTGTTTGTTGCAAATGGGGAAGCTGAGTAGGCGAAAGCAAGTTATTGTGAAAGCAACTAACCGCCCACTAGGCCCAGCACAATCTCACCTGCAGGCAATCTGAGCTTCAAGCTGTGCTTTGGCCTTGCTTTGTGTGGAGGCACTCAGCTGCCTGGATGCAACGTCAGTCGGTGCCTGTGGCAAACAACGTTGCCAGGCAAAGACCTAATCTTAGACAAGCGTGCATGGCCGGAGATGATACAGCAAACATCAGGATGGGGGTTGATGTGCCACACGAGCACATCACGACAATGGACACACAGTTTTTCTCTTCTTGCTCAATTCTCAAAATCAGACTGGCAGCCCATGGTCAGCACAGGCCTCGCCTAGAGTTCCCTCCTGCACTGCATGTTGCTGTGATCAGCGTGTACACGATGAACAGGGCAACAGAGCAAGCTTCAACGACACAAATGTGCGACAAAAGATGGCGTGCACGTTGCCACAACAATGGGGCACTTGGTGCTCTGCTGAGTGACAAAAGGACCTATATAAAACCAGCAGCTGGTAGGCTACTGTCAAGGTCCACGCACCAGCTTCAGTGGGGAGATGCGATTACATGAGGAGCGTTTTTTGCTTCGCCTCTCCTTCCTGCGCTTTGCCGCCGAGGAATCCTGTGCAAACAGGCAAATACAGTGGCATAGTGGGCAGTGCAAACAGGCAAACACAGTGGCATAGTAGGCATGTGGACACCTGATAAAAACATACGCTGGTACATCATGCACGCGCCAACACCAATTCCTGGTAAGACAAGCTGCTTGGGGCCATACAGCGTGTTGCACGTAGGCATGCAGGTAACGTACCATTGGAAAATGGTGAAGGTCAAACATTGACCCATCAAAAGAGGTGGATTATTGCAGTTTTTTTGGTAATTTCTCTCTCTTTAAGTTGTACATAAGCTCGTATGTATACAATGACCGAAGCTCTTGTTTCCATTGCACACAAACACGCGCAATCACGCAAACACACACACCCACACGCAAATACACACCGTGTTGGTCATCTGCCTTGACGCCAAAAGTATCCTTTTGCGATGGCCAGGCAAGATCATTAAAGCAGTGTTGTGAAGCTCTATCAAACCGAGGTCATTCTCGTCGAGCATTCCCAGCAGCCCCCTGCTCAGTATAAAAAGAAGAGTCATTGATAGAGCACAAAGAAGTCGTGAGCAAGAGGTGCAGTGCTTGTGGAAGGTACACAAGTTGTCCATACCGTACGTACATGTACTCACCCCCCCCGAAAAAAGTTTTACTTAACAGAAAAAACAGCAATATCCCCCTTGGATTTAATTATTTTACAGTAACATTCAGCAACCACCCCCTCTCAAACGGGCTATTGGAGCCCTGGGGGTTTGTGTGTGGCCACCTTGCTGACACTGCTGCTACTGCTGCTGTATGCGTGTGCTAGCTTGTGCGCTGCTTGGGTGCTGTAGCTAGAGCGTGCGTGTGTGTGTATGTACGTGTGTATGTGTATGTGTGTGTGAGTGCGTGTGTGTATGTGTGCAAGGGTACTAGAGAGTGTGTGTTTGTCTGTGTGTGTGTGTGTTATGTACCGCACGGGTATGATTATAACTTGTAACTCCTGAAGGCTGAAAAATGCAGATGATGGGAGCATAACGCAACATCAAAGGGAGTCACGAAAGCTTACCCACCAGTCATCATATCCAGCATTAATGAAGGCGGGCGCGTATCTCTCCAGTCCCAGCTCCCTCAGCCACGCACAGGCTGGACAGCTGGTTTGATTCAAGTGCTGGGTCAGCTCGGCCGCCTCTGTGTGTGTGTATGCGTGTGTGTGTGCGTCTTTGTTTGTGTGTGTGTGCGTGTGTGTGTGTGTGTGTGTGTGTGTGTGTGTGTGTGTGTGTGTGCGTGTGTGTGTATGGACAAGTGTGTGCGCGTGTTGTGTGTGTATGGACATGTGTGTGCGCGTCTGTGTGTTTGTATATGGACACGTGTGTGCGCGTGTTGTGTGTGTATGGACATGTGTGTGCGCGTCTGTGTGTTTGTATATGGACACGTGTGTGCGCCCGTGTCCACATGTATGTCTGTGTGTCCTCGCATTTCTGTCTGTGGGGGGGAGAGCATGCATGCTTGCGTGGGTGATATGTGAGTGTGTGTGCCTCCTGTGTTTGTTGCTTACCAGGGGGGTTAGCACCGACATCTACTTCCTTTTCACCTCCTTGGCTGTTGGCGCAGCAGAGGAAATTTCCCATTTTAATCCTTCGAACAAATGGCTATTTATTTATAATCATCAAATAATGTATGAAAAGAGGTGACAGACGCTTGGCTTGAACATCATGGAGTGTGGACTGAGATGGTTGAGTTTCTATGTAGTGCAGCAACCAGCTAGGCCAGGATGGGGCTCAAACAACCTAACAACTTGAGGCGAAGGTTTTTCCTTCCAATGCTTTTCTGTGCTTTTCTTAGAACGTACATGCTGGTGCACTGTTGTAAGTCAAAGGTTAAATTTGAACTCAGCTTCCAATTTGCTTGCATGAACAGCACCATAAGGTCTCTAATATGGCGCTCCCTTCCTCCCCTTGGGTTATACATTCTGTTGTTCAGTTAACACGCCTGAACTGCTTGTTGTGGCTCTCCATCAGGCTCTTTTTATTATCTCAGGTTGCCTTTCAATTCAATCATTCATTCCTCACCTCTTACTTATCACTTTCCTTAGAGAACAATACGGCACTGGCTGAGACCAGTTCTTTTTATACAACCTTACGTTTACTTTACGCTGGCTGATCCAGCAATGCCTATCAGCACAACATATGTGGCTGCCGGTTACCCCCTTTGTAAACCCTTTGTAAACCCTTTTGTATTGATTTTACCTCCAGTATCTGACTTTGCTGACTAATGAGCCCCGTGATATGCAAATCATGCTGAGTCGGTTGGCTGTGTATGCCAGGAATAAACATCTAATTGTCAACACTTCCAAGTCCGAAGTTGTGCACTTCA
>Ga0307945_1004174_pt1 | contig 11700 bp, 11 predicted proteins | sample OrgLakmetagen228_FD_201818 | JGI IMG/M metagenome (GOLD analysis project Ga0307945, IMG submission 201818) | Saline water microbial communities from Organic Lake, Antarctica - #228 | ecosystem: Environmental > Aquatic > Non-marine Saline and Alkaline > Saline | place: Antarctica: Organic Lake...
CAAGGCCATGCCTCCCATGCCGCCTGCACAACAAAGAGTGTCCAAAACAGAGCTGAAGTCCGCCTGGAACCTTTGGAAGGCTGACTCAAGTGAGTTGAAGGATTTCAATATGGTTGCGTGCTCCATTGTGACTTTGGTGTGCATGCACTGACACCCTCTTTGCAATCAGCCGTTATCGTGCCACAGTCACACAAGCGCTCCCCTTGGTCCACCCTTACACAAGAGTAAACCAGCATGCTCGGTTCCGTCTAGAAAAGCGTTGCTTGGGTGAACTATGTTGCTAAACAGACCTCCTCTCATCCACCATCAGACACTCACCGTGAGGCACTCCCAGCCGCAGCAGCGCAGGCTCCGGCTTGATGGGTGGCTGCTGCCTCTGCTGCTTGTACTGCTGCGGCACCTGCTGGTGGTATGGCTGCTGAACATATTGCAAAAGGGGGGCACGCAGCGCCACTCCCCCGCCCACGCCAAACTGCTGCTGCTGGGCAAGCTGCTGTCGCTGCCGCTGCATTGCGAGCGCCTGTTGCTGCTGCTGCAGCTGCTGCTGCTGCAGCGCAAGCTGTCGCTGCTGCTGCTGGAGCATGGCCTCCTGCGGCAGCAGGCCAGGAGCACCTCGGATGATGGTCTGCTGGCGGGGGACCACCTGCACGTCATGTTGCAAAGAATTCGAGTCAAATCATGACCATGTACGATTATATGTAGGGTTGGCCAGAACCGAATATCACCTTTTCAAATACCGTATATACTGTATGTATAAAGGTATATATCGTATACAGCCGTATGCCGTATGTGCAGAGAAATTGATACCCCTCAGATTTAAATCATAATAGACTCATAATGTAGCTCTTGATGAGCTGCACACCTGTATCCAATTTTGTAGTGCCAAAAAAATAAAGTTTGAAGGGCTAGGCCTAATTAAAGCCAAAAAGACCCCAAAACGGCCATTTCCAGTGCAATAAGAAGCCCAACTACTCTAACCACCGATGAAACTTTGTGATTGATGTAAATGCATGCATTCAGTAAAAGTGAGAAGCAAAGGGAGTGCTTAAGTAAAAGAGACAAAAAGAATTTGACCCAAAAGAGCAATGAGGACTGTTGTTGCTGGGATTTGAGGCTAAGTCTGGGGTGTACCACCTGAAATACGGTTTTACACCATACTTATATGCGGAATACGAATGTATATACGGAAAATAACACTTTCCCATTTTTGATACGGCAAATACGAAATTTCAAATACGGGACCCCCCCCCCCTTTTATAAGTATTATAAGCCGTACCGTATAATACTTATAATTATACTTATACGGATCTGGCCCACCCTAATTATATGGTGCGTGCACAGCCACATCATATACTTAGCATATACACGCGACCACCTGCATGCAATGTTGCAAACTAAAGATAGCCACAACCACAAATATGTAGGTGTTTAATCACACGTATCTATATGGTGTAACTACGATGTTTTGGGCAGGTAGGACGGTTTTAAGTTAAACATCAGACCAACCTACACACGAAACAAAAGATGGAATGGTCGGTTTCTTGCAGCTTCTCTCCTAGCAGCACACGCAGCATCATACCCTTCCACATCACAGGCACTACCTGCATCTGCTGCTGCTGGCGCTTGCTCAAGACGGGAACGATGGGGGCCCGTCGCTGCTGCTGCTGCTCCTGCAGGACACACATGTTAGGCGCACAAGCGTTCAAGGGGGGTGGATCACGTTTGAATGGGGTATGGGACGTGTTTCACATCTTATTGTCAGAACTGTGGGTCATTCCAAGAGTTGGATGCCGTTGATGAAAACTTGTTGCAGTCCTTTCACAGTGATGAGGAGCAAGCGGAGTGCTTTTCTTAGATTTTCAAGTAAGCAGGACAAGCTGGAACTGCGTGAAATGGGTTTTGTGTGAATTAGGCCATGAGTTGGTCCATCCTACAGAAAGAAACTTGGTCATCCCTGCGAAAAGTGACCAACCTACCCCCCCCAATCCCTGCACTCCCTTCCTGACATTGATGCTTCTGGTTTACTTCAGGTGTTTGAAGTAAGTCAGCCGTGTGTGACTATGTGTGTATGTACGTGCGTGCAGTCAAATGTGTTGCATGTGTTTAGCAACTATCCAGCCATGCGTGCCATACCTGGCGTTGCTTGGAGGCAGCGGGAGCTAGCTTTTGACGTGACTGTTGCAGCTGTCGCTGCTGCTGGCCTGAAATCCTCTTGGGTGCCATCATGGCCCGCGTGCTTTGACCCATGATGACCTGCGCAAGCGCACACACAGCATTGCCATGAATGTGTGTGTGTGTGTGTGTGTGTGTGTGTGTGTGTGTGTGTGTGTGTGAGAAAGAGAGAGAGAGAGAGAGAGAGAGAGAGAGAGAGAGAGAGACTGACAACTGTATGGACATGTGACCACCAAACACGGCTCCCACCTGTGAGCCTCTCCCTAGGCGGCCTTTAGATGCCAGCCGCTGTTGCTGAGCTAATTGCAGCTGCTGCTGCTGTTGCAGGGCCAGCATCTGCATTTGAGGCATGCATGCGTGTGTGCGTTTGTGTATGTGTGTGAGCAAATGTGAGCGTGTGCCGCTAAATTGACGTCCGGTCGGTTTTCGTTTGGTTTGAATTACAAAGGCCTCCAGCCTGGCATGGCTGCTCAATCTATGATGGCGACCCTAAATGACAAATGTTAATACGCATTTCAGGGCACGGGCAGGTTCGTCCTTGTACTCACAACAATGGGTACCCCATAGGCCTTAGCAGCCACCTCGTTCCCTGCTCACCTGACGATTCAGGACAGCTGAGCCGTTTTTGGCCAAGGACACTGGGACTCCTGCATACAGCAGCCAGGCAGATGTGCAGCTTGTAAAGGCAGCTGTGTATGTTTGTGGTTCAGCAGACCAAAAGTGTGCAATTGTGTGAAAGCTGCATTTCTTCGTGCCAGCAGCTTTACACCTGGACTGGTCTGTGCGAGCAGCTGTGATTGCACTTTCAGCAGTTTAAATCCACCATAAAGCCAGACAAAACGTGCAGCGGTGCGTATTAATGCATTTGTTTGTGCCAGAAAATTAGAACCTGAATAGCAGCCAGGCCAGTAAGGGAGGGTACAAAAGGTGGTGAAGCCATAAAGTCATCAGGGTGAACGCATTTCTCTTGTTGAAACAAGGAGTGCAGGCTGTGCGAGCTTGTATTTTTGTACATTGTGCGTGAATCAAATTTCATATGTGTGTTAGTAGGTGTGTTGCGCCTTGTGCTCACATGCAGGTGTTCACGTACACAAAACGCACCTACTTCTCTAAGAGTCTGAACGGGGTCTGATAAGTCAAGTGATTGCTTCCCCACAGGCCTTGGTTCACCCAATATGATCGCAATATACTACCTCCTGCACTTAAATTGCACTTCCAGGCCCTGCTATTACACAAAAAGGCCGATCCTTTTAGCAAATCAACGAGCAGCACATTGCCTCAAATCATCGCAAGATAAGCACCACAAGCGTACAGGGCTAGCTTCTCGGCTCCTAAAAACTCAAGTGTGATCTTTAAAACATGTCATTTCCAAAACAAAACAAAAAAAAGCATCCACACGCTCCCGTTCCCACCCACCTGCTGCCTTGCATGCAATATACACACATTGCACACAGGCACACACAAACCCACCCACCTGCTGCCTTGCGCACACCACCCCTCATCGTCCGGTTGAGCAGCACAGGAGCACGGCTCTGCAAGCCCCCTCTGCCTCTTCCTGCATTTCCTAGGCGCTGCTGCTGCGAGCACGATTACATTTGCAAGTGTGTTACAACACCTCGCCACAGTCACACACAACACACACACAACACATACACACACATACACAAATAGCCACGTGAGCTCTTTCTGTGCCGAGCAAGAGCGCTCGTAATTGTGAGGAATGAGGAAAGGAGGTGTTCTGTCATTGAGTTCAAACAGCGGCTACTTTTAGTGCTTCCCAACCCTGCCCCTCTCTGAGCCCTTCTGCTGCAGGTCCTCCAAAAGCCACACCCCTGCTGCAAACTCCCAGCATAGGAAACTTACCTTGTTTGCAGGCGCCTGCTGCTGTGCGCCTGCTGCTTTGGCACCTCGCTGCTGGCGCATGCGCTGGGTCATAGTCAAATTCTGGCCAACCTTGCCTCTTCCCTGTATTTGTGTGTGTGTGTGCGTGTGTGTGTGTGTGTGCGCGTGAGTGTATGCGTGTATGTGTGACAAACCCACAGAGTGGATGGGTGCGCACGACCACATCTCTAATTAGTTGCAAGACTACCGTACCAACGCTTGACCATTGCGCTTTAATTATCTTTTTTGGAGCAATGGAGACGCGCAATGAATATTTTGCTACACTTTAAATCGGGGTGCGCAATCGGGTGCGCAAGCGGGAAATTATTCCGGTGAGAGCCGGTGCGCAATTGTGCGCAATCGCAAACTTGATTAATGTTAATTAATGTTATAAATTCTGGGTAGGTAATGGTATAAATTATGGATAGGTATGTGCGTGCCATCCCGCGGGAGAAGCGTTCCAAGCATGCCATCCGGGATGCAAGCATTGAGGCAGCTGGGCTGAAGCGCAAGCGTGAGGAGCAGTATGAGAAGGCCAAGCAGCAGCGCAAGCTGGAGGGAAAGGGACCCGGGCGACCTCCAGCTGTCAGAGGCGCTGTGAAGCAGCACACAGCACCTCCCGTACAGCCACAGCAGCACAGCAGCAAGGAAAGAGAAGAGGGTTGCGCAATGCTCAAGTACCCGCGCAATGCTGGTACCTGTAATTCAAAGCCATGCAAGCTTGCTGCTAGGGGTCTGCGCAATGCCCCTGAGAAAGCTCTGCGCACCTCAATTGCTGCGCAATTGGGGGTGCGCAATGGCAAATTTTTCCCACTGAAAGGGGTGCGCAAACCCTGCGCAATGCACTCAAACAATTCATGAAAATTCAGGGTGCGCATTGGTCACGCGTTAGTACGGTATTGAATGCGGCTATACTGCCCCTATGGCAGGCCCGCGAGCTTGCAAGGCGAAGAAGTCAAGGCAAGCTCGCAAGGTGAACTATTACTAACGAGCCACGGCCATTTGCATCGACAATTCATCACATTGGAGTCACACATCACATACATATGCTTTTCCCCCCACCCCCTCACCCACACATCCACATCCACATCCACACCCACATTCACACCTGCACCAACACGTGTGCATGCCACTCCACTCCCCCAAACGCACACACACCCAGACCATCATGCAGACCTGCACACACACCTTGCCTGCCTGCTGAGCGTTGTTCAACAGCTTGGGAGCCATGCCCTGCTTCTGGGGCGGCACCTGCTGCTTCCACCTGGACGCTAGCTGGTTGGCCATCTTCTGCCTGAGCTGCACTATCCTGTGGCATGCGGACAATGAACATGCAGGCTCTCACAGGTCCTGGCCTAGGCTGTCCTGACCAAGCAGGCATCTTCTTCTGCTTCTTTTTCTTCATAACCTCCTGAAGAGAAGTCGCGAGGCAGTAACCACACAGCTGCACACACACCATCAACACACGCACACTGCACGAGGACACATGCACACTCAACATACCTACAGATTCTTCCAACAGGCACTAGAATTGGTGTACCTGCTAGTCACGCCAGTGGGTGCTCTTTTGGCAGGCAGTGCCCTTGTTGCAGCGGCCAGGTTCTTGGGAGCTTGCTGAGCCTGGCGGGAATTGCTGGCCTGTGCATGCGTGTTGCGTGTGTGTGAGTGTACGCATGTTTGTGTGTGTGTGTGCGTATGCGCGCAAGTGCGCATGCGTACATACGTGCGTGTATGTATGTGCATTGTGAGTTGTGAGTGTGTATGTGAGTGCGTATGTGAGTGTGTGTCTGTGTGCATGTTTGGGGAGAGAAGGCGTGTGTGCATTCATGTGTTTCATTAGTGTTTATATGTGCGTGTGATTGTGAATTGAGTGTGTAAGTTTGTGCGTGTATGTATGTGTGTGTATGTGTGTGTATGCGTGTGTCCGCCTCTCTCTCTCTCTCTCTCTCTCTCTCTCTCTTTCTCTCTCTCTCTCTCTCTCTCTCTCTCTATCTATCTATCTATCTCTCTATCTATCTCTCCATCTATCTCTCTCTATATCTCTCTCTCTCTCTCTCTCTCTCTCTCTGTGTGTGTGTGTATGTGTGTGTGTGTGTGTGTGTGTGTATGTGTGCTTACGTGATTGCACATCCTCTCACCTGGCGCTTGGTGACGCCCGCACTACTCAGCCCTTGCCTTCTGACCTGCAGGGAGAAAATGGGCTCTTTCAGTTTCAGGCTTAAGACAGCTGCGAGCAGCTTGGAAACAAAGGACAGGTGTGTTTAACACTCACCCCCTTGGTCATACTGCTGCTGTTGTTGTTGTTGTTGTTGTTGTTGTTGTTGTTGAGCCGCAAAGGAGCCCTGGGCACGCCCTGAGGTTTGGCCCCTGCCTGAGAATTTCCTGCCCTGGGCTTGGACTGGGACTGGCTCTTGTTCAACTTTATGATGTCATCCAGGCTCAACTCCTGCGTGCGTGGGACAGGCGCCACGTTTGCTCGATGGACAGGGGGTTGCCGGGCACTAGCAAGTCAAAAAGCTCGCATCGCTGGCCGAAACGAGTTCTTGCCCTCACCATCTTCTTGTTCAGGTCCATTCTGTATTGTATAATTTTGTTGTGCCTGCTCGTTTACTTGCGTAAATGCTTGTCTATACCTGGCATGCGACCGATTTTACTTTATATAATAACTTCATATCCTGATTGAACCATGCCCGAGACAGATCCACCCGAAGACATCCTGGAAGAGATACTTGCCAAGTTCATCTACAGTGCCCCTGGAGAAAGCCTTGCGTGAGTTGCTGGCCTGCATGCTGGTTGGGCTGTTGAAGGCAACTGTGGGGTTTCAGAATTTAATCATTTCACACCCTGCTTGCCCACATGCAGCAACTTTGAGCAGCTCATGTTCCTGGTGGAGCACGCCTGGTGGTACTATGAGGTGTGACGAATCGCACACATGCGCACATGCGCGTGCGCATTTGCGTGTGCGTTTGCGTGTGCGTGTGTGTGTGTGTGTGTGTGTGTGTGTTTGTGTGTGTGTGTGTGTTTGTGTGTGTATGTGTGTGTGTGTGTTTATGGTGTGTGTGTATGTGTGTGTGTGTGTGTGTGTGTGTGCGTGCACGTGTGTGTGTGTGTGTTGTGTGTGTGTGTGTTGCGTGTGTGTGTGTATGTGTGTGTGTGTGTGTGTGCGTGTGTGTGTGTGTGTATGTAATACAAAACTATGTATCTGTGTGTGTGCGTGTGCATGTGTGTGTGTATGTGTGTGTGTGTGCGCATTTGTGTGTGTGTGTTTGTGTGTGGGTATGTGTGTTTGAGTGTGTGTGCATTGTGCATTGTATTTTTTCAGAATGTGCATTTTTGCATGTACACTTGTATTTGTGTGGGTGCATCCGGTGTGTGGGTGTGTATGTGCGCATTTTAGTGTGTAGGTCAAGGTGAGGATGAGGTTGTGCAGGGAGAATGTATTTTGCTGTCGTTGACAAGGACAAGAGCACTTTTGAGTTCCTTGTTTATTACGTCTTACCCTTGGTTGATGTGAGGGTGAATGATCATGCTCTTCCTCATTCCCATCTAAAACATGCACACGTGGATCTCGTATAGGTTCCCACGTGTAATGGTTTTTCCATCCAAAGCGTCGTTGCCCGCATTACGAGTTACAAACCAGCATCAGTGTCTCAAGCCCAACCAACTGTATGCTGCAGGACTGTGTGAGGGAGAAGCACGCCAACCTACGCCATTACGCCAACTACAACACGTTTGCCAAGATGCTGTTCCACAAATGCAACGTGCTGAAGGAGCATGCGGTGAGTGCGTCGCCACCTGTATGTAAATTACCCAGGCAGAGGAGAACACAGTAGAGGCTGTGGCCACGCCCTTCACTGCCTCCTGCGCACACATGTGTGTTTGCCATCTGTTGTGCTTTGTCGCTCATGTTTCACATAAATGTGTGTGACAGACAGCATCTTGGTATGGGTGTAGGATTTAAGAAACGTGCCCTGAGCGAGGGGTCCACATAAAACTAGTCCTATGTATAGGTTGGCCAAAACCATAGATGTATACGTGTATATGGTGAGCTTGTGGTATCCATTGCAGGGGAATTAGAATCACCAAATATACAGCCATACACGGTGTACTTACACGGTTCTGGCTGACCCTACGCGTGAAGGCAAGCAATGCTACCGTTTTGCTGCCATGGTAGCGGTGAGCCCTTTGCCCGAGGGACGTACGTGCTGTACAGGTGCCTTCACTCGTATCTCGTATACAATAGCTACCTCTGCCGTCTGAAACGCCTTGTGCCTTCCTAGCCCTTACAGCTACGACCCAAATGATAGGCCACCTTCCATTTGCAATGGTCCGCTAGGACAGTTATATGCAGGGTGCAGAGTGTAGCTCCGTTTCAATAATTGTCTCCCGTCAAAACGACCACACTAAAAATAACGACATGTGAACACGAGGTGAACGAGTGCAGTTAAACCCCTGGGCACATTGCCACAAATGGCCAGTATGATCTGAACTCACTTGGCTTGTGTGTGTGTGTGTCTGTGTGTGTGTATGTGTGTGTCGCTTACGCACTTTCATTACCCTGCATACTATTATGTTGTCTGTTGTGTGTAAAACCTTGTGGCCTCCTCTCCCATGTTCCCTATTGTGCTGCAATGTGCCGAGCGCTCCCCTTCCTGTCCCCCTCTCTGCTACCAAATACTACCACACATGTCTAGGGTTGGCCAAACCGTATATTCGCGCCATATATGACCGTATATTTGGTGATTTCCCTGCCAAAAATACCGTACACACGCCATATATAATATATATATATATATATAATATGGTTCTGGCCAACCCATACGCCTCAATCCACTCATTTCCCTTTTTCAATTTCCCTTCTCAGCACGAGTTGCCGAGCATCTTGGATAGATATCGAGAGTACAAGTCCAATATCCCGGTGTATGGTGCCATCCTTCTTGACACCGAGCTTGAGCGAGTGCTGCTGGTAGGCTCCCGTGTGCATGCGTGCAATTTTGTGTGTTTGTGTTTGTCCGTGCGCGCACGCGCGTGTGTGCGCATGATCACGTGTCTCGTATTTATGGTACACTTCAAATTTTGGGCCTGCTAAGAGTTGTTTTATACTACCTTATTCTGTGTCAGCAATGTGATTCATCAGGCAATAGCAGTTTTCTTTTTTCTTGAGCTGAGTACCACTTGCTGCACCGCTTAAGTCATCCCACTCAAAGCTCCTTTGGCTCAACACATCCACAACTGCAAGTGCACGCAACTAAGATCGGCAAAATATATGGTCATTCATTGACTTTCGATTCACCACGCGTTTTTGTTGCTCTGTCCAAAAATCCTAACAAGGGGCAGTGGTGTTTTGATTTCACGGTACATTCAAGGCTGTCTAGCGTGCAAATTTCTAGGCACTTTAATCAAAGGAGTGCTGTCCAGACATACAAATGCTCTACATTGGATCTATTTGGATCACATCGCATGGCTTGCGCGCACGCTGGGCAGCTTTTAAAGTGTTGTGGTGGATATTTATTTGTAGGAGCTGCTTTGCCGTGTTATGTCCAGGTATTATGGCAGCATCGCACATGTCGTTGCTGTTAAAGGGATGTAAGACCAGGGGATAGGAATGCACTCAACTTTATCCTGTGAGCATGCGCGCCAGCTACTCACCTGCGCACAAGATGATGGTGCATGCACGTGCACACACCACGCATTCACACATACATACACACGCATGCATTCACACACACACACACACGCACACACACACGCACACACACACACACAACAAACACAAATACAAAGATTATCACGCAACTCCCACACAGGTACGTGGCTGGAAAAGCGCCAGTGGGTGGGGCTTTCCCCGTGGCAAGGTCAACCACAAAGAAACGGACATTGCTTGCGCCTGCCGTGAGGTGAGCATCATGGCATGCTGCCACCTTCTACGCCTTGGCCAAAGCAGTCGCAGCAGATAGCACCTGCTCCTGGCTTTCCTTCGTCAATTATCGCCACTTGCCAGGGTACAAATAGTTTTGCTTCACTGTAGGTGGTAATGCTCCCCCCCCAAAACACTGCAGTTCCTTATCACACAGACAGCCCACTCCCTTGGCATACATGCTCATACACACACTCTTTCACCCTCCCCCCCTCCCCACAATTATGCATGCAGGTGCTGGAGGAGACGGGGCTTGAAATTGACGACATGGTTTGTCCAGACGACATGCTTGAGGCGACTCTTGACAACAAGTGCTGCCAGCTGTTTGTTGTTTCCGGCTTGGATCCAGAATCTGCAAAATTTGCTCCACAAGTCCAAAAGGTGTGTGTGTGTGTATGGTGTGTGTGCATGTGTGTTGTATGTGTGTTGTATGTGTGCGCTGCAAATTTAAAGGGAGTCAACTCAACTGTCCACTGCTGTTTCATTGTTCACCTGAATCTGTAACAGTCTGCTCAGTTGTGGTTTGAGGCGTAAAGGAGTGTTTTGATGAGAATGACGGTCTACTCTTAGACCTACCATAATTGTTTAGGCATCCATGCTAGAGCCCCATTTGTCTACATGTGGTTTCAACCATTCTAACAGCTGTCGGCCACTTGGTCAGCCAAACAAGAAGCGCTTTGAAAAGCTTTTTTGGAGGCACACAGCTAGTTGTTTGCACACATTTCCCATAATATGGGAACACACTGATCAATGTCATTCGTGCAACCTGTTTTGTGCGTGTGACATTGTGTACAGGAGATTGGTGCGTTTGCGTGGCATTACCTGCGGGAGCTCCCAGCCACACAGGAGGAGGCCAACAGGGCTTACGTTGCCGATGGTGGAAGCAGGCATCGTTTTTTTGGGGTGAGGCGTGCAGTTGTGGGGAGTGAGTGTGGGTGTTGATGAGGCTTGTGATGTGCCGTGTGTGTGTGATCTATAGTGTGTGAGTGTGGGTGAGTGAATTGGGTGCAATGTTTTGGTGTGTGTTTATGTGGGTGTGGGTGTGGGTGGGTGTGGGTGGGTGGGTGGGTGGGTGGGTATAGGCAAGTGTGTCCATAATTTTTTGTATTGGGCAAAGAGGTAAATAAAAAATTTGCGAGGAGGAAGGTGGTTGTAAAATTTCTTTGTGCTAGTGCCGTAAATTGTGCTAAAGTGGTGGGGCTGCAGGTTGACAATGTTATGCGTATTGTGCTGCAAAAGTCAGATTGAAACAAGACACGGGTTTGAGTGGATGCGGCAAAACAGGATTTTGCGCTGAATATTATTAAGATGGAAAGCCAGGTTGCAAGGAAGCAGCCCTCTCGTTTACCTTTTCCCGTGCATGCTGTGCAAATATACACATACACACCATGCATATGCATACACACATACACACACAACGCATACTCACACTCTTTCACATGGGTGCATGCACACACACACACACACACACACACACACACACACACACACACACACACACACACACAAAACACACACAGGTGCAACCCTTTGTGCGCAAGCTGCGTGCGTGGGTGAGCACCCGTCGCAGGGACCTTGGTCTCCCCCCCCCTTCCTGGGAGCGCTCCACGGCCCCCCACAACAAAGGGGCCCTGCGTCAGGAGCAAGCAACTCAGCAGCAGCAGCAGCAACAACAGCAACAGAGCCGAGCTGCTGCCACAATTCGTGGAGTGAAGGACCCCCCTGTGCAA
>Ga0307945_1004176_pt1 | contig 11694 bp, 17 predicted proteins | sample OrgLakmetagen228_FD_201818 | JGI IMG/M metagenome (GOLD analysis project Ga0307945, IMG submission 201818) | Saline water microbial communities from Organic Lake, Antarctica - #228 | ecosystem: Environmental > Aquatic > Non-marine Saline and Alkaline > Saline | place: Antarctica: Organic Lake...
TACCGAGTACCGTAAAGCTCCTCCACCGCGAAAAGGAAAGGAAAAAATCAATGGGGATCAAGAGGGTTGCAGGCTTGGCCTGAAACCGGCTCCTGATGAGAGTTGGTAATAGTACTGGAAAGGGCACGTCTGGTATTGTCAAGTTTAGCAGCAAAGTTCACAGAGTGCACATATAGCTTGGAGGCAAGCTTCTTAACTCTTTGAGAATTGAGACCCAGTTCCTTGAAAGGCTTCTTCAGAGTGTGAGTGTTGTAGATGGGGCCACCCACACCCAAAAGGATGATGTGGAGAGTAGCGGTGCGTGTTTCATGATTAACGGTGTTTTACGATTTACTCTTGCAGCATAACACTAATTTCCTTTGTGTCTGAGCTTATGGATGTATTGCTGCCTGGCGAGGACCAGTCACAGGCTGATCAGCCGAACATTCTGGCTGAAGGTCCCCAAAAAACCTAAATCTTTAGTTTTTGGACACACGTTCTTGAAAGGTTGTGAGAAACACGAGCTTTAAATGAATTTTTTTAAGAAGGGGGAACGAGAGCCTCCTTGCATTACTGAAGCCTTAAAAGGTAAGGTACTGAAAGTGCTTATCTTGAGAAATTACACATTCATACATGCAGAACAAAGCAGAAGAGAAGTCTATAACGTCCCGTGTGTCGTATTACTTGCAAAGCATCAATCAATATCCAAAACTGATAATATGTACATGTTGCCATGCAATTTGCTTCAGGAACAAAGCAAAATGGGCTTTGAGAATACGCCTCTAAAGGAAATCATCAACAGTATTCCTCCTGCGTGAAAACTCTTGGAAGTCCAGGCGATACAATAAAAAGCGGACTTCATCGTGGGCCTGCGTACAAAATTTGATTCATCAGTTTCAAAACGTGCGAGAAGGGAAATGCCATTGTTCCTAAAAAAGTAAAAACGGAAGTGCTGTTAGCTAGTATATATGAAAAGCTCAAACTGCTGATTAAGCTCATGTCACATCAATGACTTGCTCGGCACCTTCATAAACGGAGCTCTGTTGATTTCAGACATGAGCTAGCTGTATAGCACCCTCATCAGGTGAGGCTGTACAATCCCAGGCAGTGCTGCCTCTTTACAGCCCTTACCTGGGCTGGTAGTTGCTGCGTGAATGTCTGCAGCGCACGTGCATGAACCCGCTGAAGCTCCTCCATGCGTTTCTCCACAGGCAGCAGTTCCTCTGGAGGCACAAAGCTGATGTCATCCTCGCCTGCGGGTAAGACATTTGAAGGTGCATGTTTGCCAAGGTGCAATGTGTCAAATGATTCGTCTATCAAGCAGGCACACTCGTTATTCTTCAAGCAGGACCTGTAATCAGGGAGGTAAATTGAGAGGCAGAACAGGCAAGTTGTTTGTTATTTAAAGGGCTCGCCAGGCTTATTGCCGTGCTTATCTACTTGACTGATTGCACGTCCAAGTCAGAGGAGAGGCAGGGTGGAGAGGTAAAGAGGACACATTTAGAGGTGAGGAGTGCTGCCAGGTCGGCTCTGCAGCTTTCCTTGCTTGATAGATACTCTTCCAAGCGAGTCATTTTGTTACTAACGCGCAGATAAAGCAACAAAGCGAAGGAGCGTGAAACCTAGATGTTCCTACTTAGGGTTTACCACCAGAATGCCAAACTTCTTACAAAGCAAGTACCTGCAACAGTTCCCCATTGCCCTGCAGATGTACGCTCCTTGATGCGCCACTGCTTAGCAAGTAGCCGCCGCTCAGCTGACTGGACCTACATGAAGCATGGAACAGGCAGAAAATTAATCATGTTGACATGTACACAACTAAACAAATGGAGTTTTGTAATGCAACTTGCAGATGTGCGATCACACTTTTGCATGAATCTCACTGTTGCAGGAGGAGCTCAACTCACAACTTCATTGAAGCGCTGTACAACGCCATGCAAGCCCAGCATGTTTGAAGTCAGCTCTGCCAGCGTCACACGCAGATTCTCGGAAGCAGCGTCCAGAAGGGCCTGTGATTTAAACCATAGAGCAGCCAAAGTTAAAGAAACAAGCACGGATGTATAGAAAGACCCACTGAAGGTTTTTCTCTTTTATAAATTATGTTGCCGTCGAAGCCTCCACTTGGGACTCTGCCTTAGAACACGTCCCCCTTATGTTATCTGGGTTAGCCAACACCTCCAGGTTTGTGAATCAACACCTCCAGGTCTGTGAAGCTCGCTTTCAAGTCTGCAGTTGCCTCCTTCAACTGATGAGGGAAGCATTATCAACTGCCTTGAGCGCTGTTCATAAGCTCCAGCATAACTAACATGTTAACAAAAATCCACAGGGTCAGTTAATTACGTGAGTCACTCACCTTGCGTATCAACGTGCCTAAGTAATTCTCATGAGCGACAATGAGTTGATCCAAGTCAGCTGCGCATGATGCTTTGCGTGACAGCTCCTGCACGAGCAATTGTATCAAGGGGAGCAGGTCCAGGGTTGACCAGATCACGTGCCCAGTGCTCAAGTGATGGATGACAAGAACACAAGCCAGGTTAGTGCCTTGGTAGGTTACTCTGAATTCTGCCTGGCGCATGCAGGCCAACTTGTAGACGGTTCAGCACACGTGAAGTTCAATCTGACCCATTTGAGGCAAGCAACATAAACCCTAAAAATGCTCACCCCAGGATACATGAAATGAAAGATATGCAGAATGAGCGGAGCCACTCACCTGCCACGCGCTCTCCATGACCTCAAACATAAGGTAGTACTGAAGGTTGGTGACAAAATGGCTCATCTCGCTGCGCAGCTGCAAGCATTGCCTTTGTATCCGCTCTGCGGCTTGCCCCTCTGTGACCAAGCAACATGTTATACTAGGGACCATTAGAGTCCAGCAATGCGAATTTGTATGAGTATTAGCAAAAATCAATTCCCTTCCTTTAAATTCCTTCTAAAAACCATTTTGCAGTAGTCTGCAGTTTTTCCTTTTTCTTCCGCAATCATTGTGCAAAAAGAAGGCTGCAACGCAGCTCATGGTGCAGGATCTGCAATTCTCACTTTGATTCTGGGGGAACTTTGACAGTGCGCGCTCGACCTCACACTGCAGCACCATCCAGCTGCTGGACAGCGCTGACTCCACACGCTTGAGGCGCCAAAGCAGAGCAAACACACGCAGGTACTGCATTTACAGGTACACTTTAACCACATTAGATAAAAGTGAGGGTCGAATTTGCCAAGAAAAGCCAGAAGAAAAATTGCAGATTGCAATTACGCGATTGCTTTCTAATTTAACAGAGGAAAAAAAAGACAAACTTTGGACAGGCGTAAGTGGTTTTCTTTCTTGTTCATGTGGTACGTTCAGGGGCCTTTTCAGGAAACAGGCATGTGTCAGGAAACAAGGCCGATTTGTTGTTTACTGACCTGCCCCATTGCGTCCCGAGTGAATATCGTGGCTAGGGGCCCTCGTACATCGTACTGTAGGGTAAACACGTCCCACCCTGACTCGCCACCTGCAGCCATCCCACAGGCACACATTGTAGAATCATGTAGGATCTCACGATCGTCGAGCGGAATGGAAACCGCCCAACAGTCCAAATCACTGCCCGACGCACTGAAACCTACACCACACGTAAAAGCGCCTTCTGCTTCCGTGCAACATGCTTGGTAAAAGGCCTCTAAGCTTATGCTCCCAAGCAGGTAACAGGTAGCAGCGGCAGTTTCAGCACAAAACAGACAGCGCTTCCCCCATGGATTACCTGCAGCACTGCGGTCCTTACGCACACGTAGGCGGTCCTGCACGTCCTCATCGTCATAGCGTGCAGCAGATGCTCCCAGGGCGGTGCGCAGAGCATGATTAAGGGTGATCTCGCTCACCTGGGTTGCACTTCGGTCCAGCTCTTTGCTCACCTGATCAAGGAGCGCACAAGGGAATAACGCAGTGTCAACAGACTTTCCTCCCTTATAAAACGTGTGCACAAGGTGCGGTTTTGCTGACAGTGGAGCTTGGTGATGCATACAGAATGAAGTTTATGTTCCAGTAGCACCCGATGTTCAAGTGCTAGCGGCATCTCTAACAATTGGTAGTCGAATGGCTGTTATTTACTGGCCATACCTTACACACATCATAAGCATCATCATAACAACAGTAGCCCTCACTCTTGGTAAGACGGGCTTTTAAGTGTCTTGGAAGGCAGGAGTGGAAGCAATCTGTGGGGGCTATTACGGCTAAGTCAGTGCCTTTCGTTCCTTTTCCTGTGGGTGTCACTTGGATGAACAATAGTCTTTTCTACCTAGCACAGCACACGACAGTGACCCCTTGTCCTCACCAGATCCATGAGTGCCTGCACGAAATCGCCTTGCCCCAGCAACAGGTAGCGTCGTATTGCGTCACAGTGTTTGGCAAAATGGAAGCGCCCCATCAGAACTTCCATCAGACGCCGGTCCACCTGAAAGCGTGTTGTTTTCAGAGTGTGAAGTGCTCGGCAACACCAAACAAAGTGTGCTTGGCAGTAAGACACAACTGCTGCTTCAAATTGCAAGCGAACCCTTTTGCACCTGTCCACACCTTACATGTCCATTAGGCACGTTCGTCGACACTTGCTCTGTTGCCTTGTGTATTTGAAAATTTTTTTATAACATCAAACCTTCCTTTGCAGACAGCATGCTTAGTAAAGTCACGTAGCATCTGACTCCATCCAGCCCAAGTTTGAGCGTGGTTAGGAGCTGCACAATGCTCGTAACTATGACATGTACTTGGAACCGTACAAAAAACATGGTCTACTTACCACAGACAGCACTGGCAGCTGACACCACCTGCCCTAGTAACTCCTCGACCAATTCTGTTCACTCACCATGGCACTGGCAGCTGACACCACCCGTTCTAGTGCCTCAACATGCCCAAAGCTAGCAGCTTGGGCAGCGGCAGCAGCTGCTGTGGAGGCAGCTTCTTGCACCCAAGGTCCGTCCCCGCACACATCCTGAAGCCACAAGATTGCCAGGAGAGTCAAGAATTGTGGTGCAGGCACAAGGCGACAAAGAGTGTAGCAAACAACAACGCTAAACAGAGCACGATTCACAGCAATGCTCGCTTTCATGTGATAATAATTATATACCGTAGGGTACCGTAACCAATCCGAGGTTTGAAAAAAACCAATTAATAAGCCCCAATGCGAGCAATGCGAGGGGGGCAACACATAATTAATAAACACAATGCGAGCCTATGCGAGGGCCTTCTGGCCCTATGACCTGCACCTGCATGCGTATGCACGCGCGTGTGCACGCGTACGTATGTGTGGGTGCGCACGTGTGCATGCGTGTGCGTACGTGCGTGTGTGTGTGCGTGTGTGTGTGTTGTGTGTGTGTGTACGGTTGTGTGCATACATGAGTGCATGCATTGTGTACTTGTGCGTGCGTGCGTATGTGTGTGTGCGCGTGTATGTGTATGTGTGCGTGCGTACGTGTGTGCATGCACGTAGGTGTGTGTGTATGTGTGTGCGCATGCGGGTACTTGTGCGTGCGTGCACATGTGAAGGGAATGAAGGCGCCCTTCCTTTTGGTCCTTCCTACCCAATAGAAGGCCAGCCTCTCAAGCTGTTTGTCCACCTTGGGGGCCTTGATACCGTACTGGTCCAAATGATTTCGTGATCCTATCATGGGAAGGTCGTCACGAAATGTGTATCACCCCAATTTTAATGTAGGCCATCACGAAATCAACGACCACCACCAAAATAAAACCTCCCCTGCCGGGGGCTTCACGAAATGTGTACCACGCCCTCATAGCACTGGAATGCAGCCTGAGGGCTTCCCTGAGGGGCCTGGCAATGGGCCAGGAGGCTGACTGAACATGCGCCCTGCGCCTGCCCCCCCCCTCCAACAGAGAAAGAGCTTGAAGAGCAGAGGAAGCAGCGTGAGCAGAAGCAGCAGCTGCTGCAGCTGCAACAGCAGGAAGAGGCTGATTGTCAAGACAATGCACGCATGTGTGTGCGTGCATGCGTGCGTGCGTGCATGTGCGCGTGTGCGTGGTGTGTGTATGTGTGTGTGTGTGTGTGTGTGTGTGTGTGTGTGTGTGTGTGTGTGCGCGCACGTGTGCGTGTGCGTGTGCGTGTGTGCGTGTGTGTGTGCGTGTGTGTGTGCACGTGTACATGTGCGTGTGCGTGTACGTGTGCGTGTGTGTGTGTGTGTGTGTGCGCGCGTGCTCGCCAGTTGGCACTCAGACAGGCCCATCTTTGTCCTCTCCAAGCCAGCCCACTGCTGCTCATTCACTGCTTCAATGCACGTAGCAGTGAGGGCAGTCAAGGGCAGGGCAGGGCAGTAAACGGAGGCCTGAGGGGCTTTTTGAGAGCCCGTCACGAAAAGTTGACCACCCCAAAACATTTTCCTCGGACCCCCTCACGAATTATTCGTGTCACGTCCTTCCTTCCTTGCAGGGCAGGGAAGGGCAGGGCAGGGCAGGGCAGGGCAGTAAACGGAGGCCTGAGGGGCTTTCCCGGCCCGTCCCCGTTCATGCTTAAAACTAATCAATTAATTACCATGCGAACTTCGCGAGGCCCTTGTAATGGCGCATTTACAACGGATTTGGATTAATGCATAATTATTCCAGGGGTGGATTAATAAAAAGCATTAATTCCTGCACGTTTACAATGGATTAATGGGTTAATATTGTAATAAGGCCTAAATAGCTTTTCAAGCACCTTTGACCATACTTTTTAAAGCCAGATGGATGCCCTTGAGCCAATGACTTGGTGGTGTTCAATGCCTGGCATAATTAGGGACCCCTTAGAGAATTCTTAGAGAGTGTGTGTGTATGTGTGTGTGTGCGTGCGTGCGTATGTGTGTGTGTGTGTGTGTGTGTGTGTGCGCGCGTGTGCACGTGCGTGTGCGTGCGCGAGTGCGAGTGCGTGTGCGTGTGCGTGTGTGTGTGTGTGTGTGTGTTGTGTTGTGGACATGTTTGCATGCGTGAGAAAGAGCTGCAGGGAACTTAAATGATTGATTTCTGCATTGCCCTCAGGTCCATGTGTGGTGGTCCATGTGTGGTGGTAGAAGGCCCGACACGTGTGGATGAGGGGTGGCTGAGAGTCATGGTGGAAGGCTTAGGAGACAGGGTGTGTGTCCAGGTGAAGGAGACGGGTGGATTAACGGACGGGTTAAGAACTGATGAAGAACTGATCCATCTTAAACACTTTTTGAGGCAAAAATCGTAATTAATCCAGTCCCTGCATAGAGATTAATGCAAATTAATCCGCATTTATTAATTAATCCGTCCGTTAATCCACCCATTGTAAATGCAAAAGTGGATTAATGCTTTTTCATTAATCCATTAATCCACCCATTGTAAAAGTGCCATAACTTAGATATTAAATTGCTCCTGACACACCGCGAGGGGGTCAAAAAAGTTCGCGTAGCGTGGTGATATAAGTGCCCTACGGTATGGCTAATGCAAAGGGCAATGCCTGTGCCCCACAAACTTTCTTCCCCCTTACTTACCAGCACGCCCCCTCTTTCCGTCATTCTCACCTGCAGGAAGTTGATGGACTTGCCCGCACGCAGCACTTTTTGAGCCAGGCCTTCGCTGATGAAGGCAGAGGGCAGCTGGGCGGGCTCCAGCCAGTATCCATTGCGCCAAAGATCGCGGCCCTCGCCCCCAGTCTGTGCCTCTCCTCCACCTGACAGCTCTAGGGTGGCAAGCGCACCTATTGATTTGGGCGATTGACATAACAGAAGGGAGAATGTTCTTAGGATTTGGATCAGTTGAAGATGACAGCGGAGTTCAGCACTATGTGTTCCCGCAATGTGTCTCCAGCATAGATCATTTAGGTGCCAAACCGACTAAAAGCTTTCCTCTTCTGCGGCTGTTGACAACTCTAAACACACCCTGCTCTGATCAATGCACGTGTGCATAGTGTGTCCTTGAAATGATGTCACATAGGGTATGAGCAACCCACCTCCAATATCTCCTTCCCTTGCAGCTGCCACCAAATCCCCCACCCAGTCTGCCTTGCGCACAAAGAACTCGCCGTGCATGTCCTCCAGCACGCCCTCAAACACCCACCTGCAAGCACAAGCCTTGCAAACTGTTCACATGCCTGTCTTGCATGATCGAGTTTGTCCCTCTCCTGTTTGAAGCTGTTTTTTTACTGTTGTGCAGCGCTGCACAGTTATGTCAGGCTTGTTTAAAACGCAGCCAGGCAAGCGAGGAACAGACAAATTTGTTGAGGAGAATGCATGTCAATCTGAGCAATAACATCTTTGGTTCATGTACAGGCGGTCTGTCCCCTTTTAAAAGACGTGAGCCTTGCCAGGAGAGCACACCTTTGTACATTGGATTCAGGCCATTCCACCTTCTATAGCTTTTTGGGCCCATTTGAAAATCATTTTCCATTTGTAGCATCTTACCTCCGAATCATGTCAAACAGTGGCACGCAAGCCACGTGCAAGACCTTGGACACGTAGCTAGACACAAAAGGATCTCCATGCTGCGTAGTACAAGGGAGCAGAGTAGGAGAGCGATGGGCCGTTTTGTAACACAGAATGCGAGGGCATGGGCATGGCTTGCTGCTCCCTCAGTGTCACACAGACTAACACTTAAAAAAGGTGCCTCAATATGCAGGGCCCTTACGATCTACGTGGAGCTCCTTTGCTCAATCATTAGATTGCAATCATACACTCGCCTTTCACCAGCACACCGTTCAAAGTTTATGACACCTTTAACAGCATTGGCTCTTGCTTCTCCCTTCCCAGTACCTGAGCGTGAGCATACAGAGCTCCTGCCAAGGCACCCCCGCCCAAGCCCTGTGTGCTGTCTGCCAGCAGTGCCAACAGCCGCATACGCCGCAAGGGTTCGCCCAGCCACACTACTAATCGCCTAAGAGTTAAATATGGCCCGGATGCATCTAGGTCACCTGCAGGGAAGGAGGGAGGGAGGGATATAAATTAGGTAACCAGTTAAGTATATACATACATAGTACATACATACATACATACATACATAGATAGATAGATAGATGGATGGATGGATGGATGAATGAATGGATGGATGGGTGGGTGGATGGATGGATGGATGGATGGATGGATGGATGGATGGATGGATGGATGGATGGATGGGTGGGTGGATGGATGGATGGATGGATGGATGGATGGATGGATGGATGGATTAATTGATTGATCGCTCCTCAGTGGTTGGAGAGTTGGCCGGTAGCTGCAGGTTAGAACGCTGAGTGCTTGAGAGTAGGTTGGAGGGCTGCAATTAGAGTGCTTGAGAGTGGGTTGTGAAAAGATGCAGTTAGGGTGCATGAGTAGGTTGTGGAGGGCTGCGATCAGAGTGCTTGAGTAGGTTGTGGTGGGCTGCAATTAGAGTGCTTGAGAGTAGGTTGTGAAAGGCTGCAGTTAGGGTGCTTGAGTAGGTTGGAAGGATGCAGTTAGGGTGCTTGAGTAAATTGTGAAAGGATGCAGTTAGGGTGCTTGAGTAGGTTGTGGAGGGCTGCAGTTAGAGTGCTTGAGAGTAGGTTGTGAAAGGCTGCAGTTAGAGCACGCAGTGTCGTTTGGAATTGGCTGGGATGCTGCAGGTTCGGACACACTCCACAATTGTATTCAAGTGAGAGTGAGGTCCCTGTAAAGACATCTCAGGTGGTTGTACATGTAAGTGTGGCTCTTTACATATACCGCATCGCGCTTGGTTGTTTTGCGAATAACTAAATATGTATTGAGGCCCCTCGCAATAAGTCAGGCCGGAAGACTTTGCAATTAAATGGCGCAAGCGTGCGCGTAAAAAAAAAACGTGTAAAAACCGTTCATTTTTCGACGCGCGCGCGTCAGGCCGGAAGAAATAAAGTTGTTGCGGACCTCGCAAAACTCCTACTTTCTAGCAGGGGCGATTCTGGGCTACGCAAAGGACCCCCGTCGTTTTCAGGGGCAACCATCAAGACTACGGCCGAGTTGCACCCTGAGAAGCGGACGTGGTTCCACTTTGGAGCTTCTAGGGCTGACATTGCCCTGAGCAAGCTTGCAAGCACCTGCTGCTGACCAGCATCTTTCCTGCCCCATTTTGACTTTGGGCAGACCCATGCACAGCCTCCAATGGGGGTTCAAGCTTCTCCAGGAGAGACGCATGAAGGCAGAGCTGCTGCAGTCTCAGGTGCAAACTCCGAGAGCGCGGTGTGCTTGCTTGCAGCAGGCAGCCATCCTTCAGCAGCAGCAGCAGCAGAAGCTCCCAGAGGCGCCCAGAGAAGGGGGGGAAGCCCAGTACCTCCCCCAAAAATGCAAATTCCGCAAATATTCCCAATTTTTCAAGGACCTTGCAAACGCTGAATGCTCGCAAACTAATTATTCTAATTGTTTTGGCACCTCGCAAAAAGGCCTCGCAATACTAAAGCGCAAAACGGTAGATATTTATTTATTTATTGCGTGTGTGTGTCCTGTACAGTAGCCAATGTGGATATACGCTTGTGTGTGTGTTTGCTTATGCTTGCAAGGCAAGCCCTTGAGGCTTCACACACACGCACACACACACGCACATACATACATACATACAAACACATGCGTACGCACTCACGCTCACTTATTTCATATAGGCCCAACACGAGGCGCAGCATATGAAGACCCCTGTTTCACGTGACAGAGGCACAGGCTCCTCTCACAGGCGAATCTCAGAGACCTCTCCAGAGCCGGGCCCCAAGCCTAGCATCTCCCCCTCCCCCTCTTCGTCCTCCGTCCCGTGCACGACCCCCAAGCCCACCACAAAGTTTGTGCATGTCAGCCCCTCCCTGCTGAAGCCCACGGAAGCTTTCTTGGTGCGCAAGGGACATTGGTCGTGTGAGCGCGTGTGTGTGTGCGCGTATGTGTGTGTGTGTGCGTGTGTGTGTGTGTGACTGTGTGTGTGTGCTTGTATGTGTGTATGCGTGATTACGTGCGTGCCTGCATATGTGTGCAAGCGATTGTACATGGGTGTATGCGGGAGGGAGGGAGGTAGCCAACATGCTAGTTTGAAGGCATGGAGGGAGGGAGGGTAACCGACATGCTAGTTTGAAGGCATGGAGGGAGGGAGGGTAACCGACATGCTAGTGTGAAGGCATGGAGGGAGGGAGGGTAACCAACATTCGTGCCTTGTGAACGTTTGTTAGGGAACGGTGTTCACAGAATGACTTTAACAAGTGGAGTTTAGATCTGGGCGACCTGTGAGCTTTGAGCTTTGTCAGAAACTGATGTATACACAGAAGTACACACAGAGTGATGTACACAGAGATGTGCACACAGAGTGATGCACACAGAGTGATGAACACACAGATGTGCACACAGAGTGATGTACACACAGATGTGCACACAGAGTGATGTACACACAGATGTGCACACAGAGTGATGTACACAGAGTGATGCACACACAGAGCGATGTACACACAGATGTGCACACAGAGTGATGTACACACAGATGTGCACACAGAGTGATGTACACACAGATGTACACACAGAGTGATGTACACACAGATGTGCACACAGAGTGATGTACACACAGATGTGCACACAGAGTGATGTACACAGAGTGATGCACACACAGAGTGGTGCACACACAGATGTGCACACAGAGTGATGTACACACAGATGTGCACACAGAGTGGTGCACACACAGATGTGCACACAGAGTGATGTACACACAGATGTGCACACAGAGTGATGTACACACAGATGTGCACACAGAGTGATGTACACACAGATGTGCACACAGAGTGATGTACACACAGATGTGCA
>Ga0307945_1004178_pt1 | contig 11691 bp, 15 predicted proteins | sample OrgLakmetagen228_FD_201818 | JGI IMG/M metagenome (GOLD analysis project Ga0307945, IMG submission 201818) | Saline water microbial communities from Organic Lake, Antarctica - #228 | ecosystem: Environmental > Aquatic > Non-marine Saline and Alkaline > Saline | place: Antarctica: Organic Lake...
GCATAGGCAAGAAGGTAAGCCACGATGAGTATGTTTATAATGCTGTTTATTCAGGATAGGGCACATGCTTTGCTTGCAACAGAGTCGAACTTACGCCACACCATTGTGCAGCATGCTCAGGCAAGCAGAGCCCTTTAATGCCTAACAACTATGCTTGAGAATGTAGACCTTCAGCAATATCAATGCATGCTATCAATTTCACGACAGAATGCGTGCTTGCAACAGAGTACATGCATCGTCGCACACAGCGTTAGCCTGCTGTATGCGCAGACAAGCAAAACAATTTTGTTTGCAACAGGGCGGAAGCATCGTCACACACACCACCAGCGAGCTGTACGCACAGACACGAAAAAGCAATGGCCTGCAGAATATGTACGCTTAGCAGTATTGGTGCATGCAAATTCCATTCCTCTCGGCCACTTGCCTGAATCTCATCAGTCTGTCCGATGACAGCTGTCCCTGAATCCTTGTACGGAATGCAGTAAAATTCTCTGCCAGCCCACTCCTGCACCGTACATCGTACAAGTAGCCTCAGTGACCTTTTTCTTTTCCTGAAGGCAAAGACAACAGTTACTGCCGACCCACCCCTGCAGTGCTCTCTACAAATGGTTTGATTCATCCTTTTGACAAATGAAGAATACTGCCGACCCACTCTTATACCCCAGCACAGTCGACGACAAGAATTTGAAACCCAAATGAGCCCGAGTGAAATGTTTCAGGACACATTCTGGCCTACAAGTGTGCACGTTACGCAAATGTCTCACGATGCTTTTAAGCATTTACCACCTCTTGTTGCAGTGACCATAGTTTTGGAATGTGTGAAAGTGCGTACGCAATTTATCATCTGTGAGCGAACATATAGTATAATGCATGACGTGTGCATGCGCACCTCCTTCATCTTGGTGAGTGCTTGTCGGAGACTGTACTCCTTGGACGCTGCCGTACTGATGTTGCTGATTGCCTGCAGGGCGGGAGCACAACGTAAGGAATGGGCATGGTTATGGGACTAGTCATAATTTGATGGGCCCGTGCAAATGCCGCAACAGCACAGGGTGCAAGGTCTTGACCAAAGCCAGCAACCTTTGCGCAAACAAAGTAAATTAGAAAGTGTATTGCTTTTTCAATGGGCCATTGATACAGGGGAAAAGTCACTATTTTGTCTTCCCTCACTTAATGTGCAAGGTATAAGTATGCCTCCCTGAAACAGCACTGCGGTGATATAGATTCAGACATAAGCAGTATTCTCTTCACTTACCACAAACGATACAACCCAAGTGCCTTACAGAAGGAGCATCATTGACGTAGATGAAGCAACAACCCTTTTGTGCCTCTCAACTGGAATGCAACTTATAGCTATGTCTTGCTAAATCAGCATGCTGGAACTAGCTTGCCTCCCTCTATCGTGTCACTTCCACGCTGTCATACCGCTCACCTCCATGCTGTCAAAGATGCCCCACTGCACGAGGTTGCTGACTGAGAAGGAGTGCTCAGGGTCAAGCTCCACCCCCACAAGGGCGAGCACCTGTGCGCGCACCGGCATGCAGATATTTGAGAGCGCATGCAGATATTTGAGAGCGCAGATATTTGAGAGCGCATGCAGATACTTGAGAGCGTGAAAAATGAGACAAAAGTAATTGATAAGGATTGAGGAACCCTTGCCAGAGGCGCTCCACACAAGGGCAAGCGCCTGCGTGTGCATAGCCTGCTGCAGTCATTTAAGTGTGTGAGCTCCAACGTACAGCTCAAAAGAAAGCAACTAAAGGAAAACCCTGGATTAGATTATATGCGCTCAATGACGGCGTGCACGCCTTTATTTGAAAGGGAACTGTCTTTGGTCATGATAATTAGAAGATAGAAAGTTCGAGTTTGGAATGGGAGGCGTGCAAAGCCAGCTGTAACCACGACAGAAGGTGTGCTAGAAATGTGCCCGTGTGAATGAGCTGAGCAGGTAGACCAGGCTGTCTAGGAGCCACTACAAACTGCAAATGCTTCGTTGGCAACGTGCTAGTTGGGTTGTGCCTTTTTTCAGCCCGGGTATTTGGTGTTATGAGAATGACGCCTGTGGGTTTCACACAGGCTGTGCAAGGAACACGCCTGACCTGTGACCAGTGGTGCTTCTGCATGGCTGGGTTGCCGACCTCCATAAACAGGGGTAGAAAGGCCTTGAACTCTTCGATTAGGTCCTTCACCTGCGGATTGCAGAACACATAAATCATGGTGTTGAGTGTGCACGGAAGTGTTGTAGATCGTAGTTGCAGAGCAGATGTGTTTGTCTGTGGGATTCTGTAGACCAAATAGAAAGCAGCAGACTAGGTTTGAAGCTGCACGGAATGAGGCATCCTGTCACAATGATCTGAGGTTGAAACCCATTGTGTTTAAAATCATAGCTGTGAAAAACTGCTGAGTCCAGTGTGTAACACTTGAACTCCAGTTCTTGGAGTGAAGCAAAATGATATCACTCGCATCTTTGTATTTACTTGTAAATAATCCACCACCATCTCACGATGCAAGCGTAATAGAACCATAGAGGTCATGTAAGCGGCGAAGACCTGCAAAGGTCACTTAACAGCCATACCGTCTCAGGCTACATGGGCGCAGTTTGTTTTTTGCAAAGTGTAGGTTATGCTGCCAGACTAACACTAAACATATTGCACTGGGATTGTCCACGATACAACACAAATGCTGGGACAGCTGTTTTATCGTTCCATTACAAGCACAGTATTACACGCAATCAGACCAGTTTCAAGTGCTTGCTTGTCTTCGGAACGATAAAAATACTCAAAGCCGTAAAACTGACTGTGAGTTTGCAAACATGACCGCTGTACTGCCACACTCATGACTAGAACCGCAAACCGACTCATTCCTAGAGCAGTGTGAAAGGCAGCTATCCAGACACGCAAGCGAGCGTACCTTGACCACAACCATATCGTCACGGTACATCTTGGACAGCTTGAATACGGATTTGAAGAAGTCATCCAACTGAAGCATAAAGAGAGGGGATGGAATGGAGGCTGATATGACAAAAGAGTTATGTGTGACTTGGTCTGTCATCTAGTGTGCGTTTGACACACACACACATAAACACACACACTCGCATACACACACGCACACACACACGCACACACACACACACACGCACACACATACATACACATACACGCACACACACACACACACACACACACACCACAACAGCAATGCTGGGCACACCACCCCTTTTTACACCACAGGGCAGATTCTCACACCACTTGCCTGAGACTGCACTTCCTCAGCCTTGATTGTTTCCACAGGCGCATGCAGCCAGCCGTGGCTTTTTGCGGTCCACTCGGCCAAACTTGTCCATGCCTTTTTTCGACGCTCAAACTCACGCCGCACATGTAAGAGCGTTCCGTAGTCCTCCTGAAAAACAGCAGCAGGTGGTGTGGCAGGGCACGGTCAGTGCGCTCATGCCTTGAGCACGATCTCAAAGTACACACAGGCTTGTGCCGCATGTGTACAACTTGTTATATTCCTCCTACAAAGCAAGAATGGGAAAAACGCTGCTATTTTAATCCACACACACACACACACGAACACGCACAAAACACACCTGAGGCTCCTTCATGAGTTCCTGGTATTGTGTCAGCAGCCGGGATTCCTCCTCCATGCCAGACAGCTTTGTCTCCAGGGCATCGATCATGTCCAGCATGGCAGTCTGTGCGTGCACATTCAAATGTGTGTAATTTAGTGTATATACAGGTACTTGCGTTTGTGTGTGCGTGTGCGTGCTCATGTGTGTGCATGTGCATGCTTGTGTGTGTTCCTTATTCTGCAATTAACGCATCACTTACATTAAGCATGGTACCTAGGAAGTGTTGTAAATATTTGTGTCAAAAAATTTGTTTATGAACGCAACCAATCAGCTAGCTTTATATCTGACTGGCATTCTCCGAAAACTTGATGCTGTAACGTTGCAAGGCTAATAACGTTTGAGACCAAGCACGCACGTATGTGTGTGAAGCACTTTAGAATGTGCAAGGTGAAGGTGACGTTTGGCACATGTGCAAGGTGGAAATATGGTGCAAGGTGAATGTGTAGTGCAAGGTGAAGGTATGATGCAAGGTGACGCATGTGCAAGGTGAAGGTGTGGTGCAAGGTGACGCATGTTCAAGGTCAAGGTGTGGTGCAAGGTGAAGGTTTGGTGCAAGGTGAAGGTGTGGTGCAAGGTGAAGGTATGGTGCAAGGTGAATGTATGGTACAAGGTGACGCATGTGCAAGGTGAAGGTATGGTGCAAGGTGACGCATGTTCAAGGTCAAGGTGTGGTGCAAGGTGAAGGTATGGTGCAAGGTAAAGGTGTGGTGCAAGGTGAAGGTATGGTGCAAGGTGAAGGTGTGGTGCAAGGTGAAGGTACGGTGCAAGGTGACGCATGTTCAAGGTCAAGGTGTGGTGCAAGGTGAAGGTGTGGTGCAAGGTAAATGTATGGTGCAAGGTGACGCATGTGCAAGGTGAAGGTGTGGTGCAAGGTGAAGGTGACGTTTGGCGCATGTACAAGGTGAAAGTGACGTTTGGCACGCACGCAAGCACAACTGCACTAACCCTAACCCTACCATGTCGGATTCAGGGTCGTTCAAGGTACCAGCTGCCAGATCGTCAGACAGCATTGTGTCTACAGACTCCACCAGACCCACGCTGGTGCTGGACATCGCCTCCACCTGTTGCAAAGGCCAGTTTGGTTAGTGTAAGTATGACCATGGTCCTGTATTGTGTAAGTCCGGTGTGTCTCCGGCACAAAGACCTCATTGGTGAGATGTATCGTCTTCTTAAATTAAAGGGCGGTGTTGTTTCTGAGTAAGACTGTGAATGTGTATGTGCATGTGCACGTGCATGTGTGTGAGTGTGCTGTTGTTATTTGTATGTATACAAGTGGGTGGGTGGGTGTATTGTGCTATGCATAAAGGAATTGAACAGAGGCACACACTATTAAGGCATATTTTTTTAACGGTCTGTGATCACTTGTGGCACGCTAAACATTCTTGCTTCTGTCAACAGAGGGGTTTTAATGAAATGTTTGGACCTGGGTCCAAAAGGAGCGCATTGCCTGTGCCACCTACAACAGAAAGGTACAAACCACCCACCATGTCTGTGTGCTGGGAGGCCAGCCAGTCGTACACTTCTTCCAACCTGACTTTAACAATAGCAACCTCGTCATGCAGCGTGTCAAGCTGGATCTGGTCCCGCAGCTCAACTTTGCTGCCGTAGTCTCGGAAAGTGTCGTACATGTCATCCACGGTTTGAACTGCCTGTGTTTGTTTGTGCGTGTGAGTGTGTGTGTGTTTTGTGTGTTTGTGCGTGTGTACATGTGTGTGTGTGTGTGTACAACAGCCAATTATTTGTCCACAGGTTGTTTGCATAATCCTTTGCCTACAAATAAACGAGTTATAGGCATAAACCCTCAAGCAACAAACATCAGTGTTTCTCCGTCACGTCTACCGCATTGCTGACAATGCATGCAAGCCCCATGCAGGAGATGACTTGTCAACGTAATATGGTGAGTAAGGGTTTGTCGCCTGATTTTCACTGTTGCTGCCTTTTTGTATCCTAGAATGTTGATCACCAAAACATACACACAGGCACACACAGATCCACACACAGTACCTTATACTTAAACCAATACATGTACACACTCACACATATACAAACACACGATACCTTGAACAGCTCTCCCTTCCCGGTCTCCATGACGTGGTGGCGCTGCTTGAGACGGGCAAAAGCATGTAGATCGCTTGGCCTTGCTTCCAGCTCTTTATTCCAGGTACGCGTCTGTGGTAGCAAGGACGTAAGTGCGCACGCGTTGTGCAGGTAGCTTGTAAGCATTGAGGTGGGTAGGGAGATGTGTGCGTTGCCGCAGGCACAAAAGTCGCTTGATCCATACTTATGCTCTTCCACCTCCACTTTGCATCTAGACTGTGATACTGCTACTCAAGTGTTGAATCATGCAAGCAAGAGTGAAGCTCTTGGACTCAAGAAGTGAGGATGATGGGTGAAGTGTGGTGCAGTGAAGCTCTCTTCTAGTCTGTTGACGCCCAGTGTTTGTGAGACCACGCACCTGCTCCAATGTGGTGTGGCAGTTCTTGCGTGCCAACTCTGACAGGACCTGCGTGGTGTAGACACGTAGGTGGCGGTCAGGAAGAAGGGACATGTGAACAACAGTTATTCAAAGAAACACCTGCTTTACCAGGCAGATGTTTACATCCAACGTGATAATTTGTTTTTTTGAAGGCCATACTGCCTCCTGTACAAGGATGTGAATCACAACGCCTTGAAGAAAGTGAAAATACAATTGCAATTTTATTTTTGTGCACAACACACCTGCTTGATGTCCTCTACGGAGAGGTCCACATGTTTCTTCATCACAGTTTTCATTTCCCTGCTGTCCACAAACAGGATGCCCACAGTGGCCACAGTCTTCATTTGGTCAATCTGCGTGCCGCAGCAGCAGCAGTGAGCACACAGATATAAGAGGGTAAGCACAAACGAGCCAAGGCCACAGCGGCTGCCATGCTGCGCCAGCCTCAAAAGCAGACAGGTACCAAACGTAAATACTTTATTACAATTTACATAGCCGCTCAACTGCTGCTGCCCCCTTGCATTCCTACTCAACGCCTTATAAGCATACAGACAAGGTAGCCATTCAGGCTCATGAACGCAATGTAGAGGTCCACAAGCACCCACTGCTTATCGCCCCGCGGACCTCCCTCTCATGCCTGAACAGCACCAGATCTATTGCACATATACCTCTAGAGACTAACTCAATCCATTAACGTGCTCATTCCCTGCAAAATCTCACCTGCCGCCCCCACTTCCGCTTCAGCACCAGGTCTCGGCGGATTGAACTCAGGGTGTGGCTCTTGGCCTCATAGTTTGCGAAGTTCCACGTCAGTCGTGATTTCTCAACAGCTCGCTTGTCCTGGGTGTATTTGTGAGTCAAAAAGTTCAGGAAAATGAAGTGAGCTTGCATGTGAGCATGCAAGCTGGCCCTGAATCTAGAAGACTCGATTTTTTACCCCAGACCTCTGTGTATGTGGCCACAAGCTGCTGGTCGAATTTTATGGGGCAGAAGACTGAAATTTGACTCCACGTTTCCTCTGAGTTGTAATGAATTGGCGACCAAGTGCCGTGGGGCAGACTGAAATTATGGCAGACCCACATAGATGCGGCAGAACCAGCCGAGAAACTATTCAAAGTATAGCCATTTACTGTATCATTTAACAAATGGTCTCAGCCGACCCTGGAAATCTTTTACAACAGGGTTGTACCTCGAATGTTGTGACCACATACTCCTGCGTTGCGTTGAAGCTGGAGGCAACGTGGTTCAAACAAGCTGCCCGCACTGTCTGGAACTCTGGCGTGGAGAGCGTTGTACTGCCCACATTCATGATCTGCACAAGCAACCCAGGCATTGGTTGAGCAGTTTGGGGAGGGAAATAGGTACGTACGCAGGCCGTGCAGCCACATGAGAAAGCTGCCACGTTGCCTACCCAGCTAACAAATGCCTTCAGCGCGTGGGACCAACACACAGGCCGTGCGATGAATGAAGAACATAAGCCACCTTCACTTGCATCTTTCTGTGGTGGCTTTTTCATAGGCACTCCTGGTCCCTATCAAAGACGTGGTGTGCTCTCGATACCTGCTCGTTCTTGGCCAAGAACTTGGCTGTGAGCGCCTTTGAGGTCAGCGGCCGAGGCAGCTCTTGGCACATGTGCACGGCAGCATCAATCACGTGCGCAGTAAGCTCCGCTATCTGCAGAAAGTAAGCGAGGTGAAGAACAGATGCTCTGAACATCCTCGGAGAGCCAGGAGGAATCGAGGCTTGATGTCTGTTTTCAGAGCTGTTTAATGTCTGCAAGAAGATCTGATGTTTGCAATAATTATACGGGGTGAAGGAAAGGAGGAAATGGAACAGGGCATGGGTGAACACAGTTTTTAGGTGAAGCGGTACGATGGAATCAAAATAAGGTAGCCTGCAGCATGAGGACTGTCCAAGCCTGCTTGCCAGTTTTTGCAGATTGACGATGAACCAGTTGTTGGAAGAGCGTGAGCCGCATGTTGTCCTGCTACAATTAACGCGCACACACACACACACACACACACACACACACACACATACACACACACGCACGCACGCACGCACGCACACACGCACGCACACACGCACGCACGCACGCACGCACACACACACACACACACACACACACACACACACACACACGCAAACACACAGTCTTCAGCTTACCACCACGTGATTGGGATCAAGCCTGTACTCCTTGGGGAGCTCCATGTAAGTCACGGTGGTACTGAAGCAGCCCTGCAATTAAGCAACGACAGTCAAGGCATTGTTACTGAAAGAATGGAGGCTTATCAGCATTGCGTGCGGTGTATGACTCGTCGGACAGTGTTACATTGTTTTACGCATTCATTCCCCTACAAAAAGCCCTTATTGAAAAGATAGCGTACAAAAGGTGCCTGTGTAATTAAGTAGCGGTTTTTAAAAGGAGGTTGTTTAAGTTATGAGAGAGAGAGCGTTGTGCTTTCCAACTGCTCTCCAAATGTATTATTGCATTGCCCTAGAGCATAAATATCTGTATTGAAACCCAAAGGAAGGGGCAGTAAATGCAATTAATACAGTTGCAAACCCTAAGGCCAAGAGTAATCACACAACAGACAGCCCCCAACAGAAATAAAGCAAGGAAGCCGCTTTGGTACAGGTAATGTAAAACCAATCCAATGCCGCGATCAAAAAGATTGAACGTACCCGCACTGTCTCTGAGGCCTCAAAGTATCTCAAGAGCTCTGACGCGGCACTCATGCCCAAGCGCACGATAGACACGCTCACCTGGAAAACAGTTTGTTAAGTGCGCATGCAAGTTGGCGATGGTGCATGTGCTTGCGGTGGATTGGAGGATTGCATGCAGCGGGTAAAACTAAATCTATCAACTTAATTAAGAGCTGGCTTATGGACACGGCCCTCAAAGTTTCTCCACAACTGGTGTGCTTCAGGCATCGGTTTAACTCCAACATTTCCCCGTGAATGGTATGCACTTCATGGCAAGCTTGTTTGACCTCAGCAACCATTTGACGGCCTCACCATGTAGTCAATATAGCGTACAAACTGCCTCAGGCGGCTGCACTCATGACAGATGCGTTGGTACTGGTGCAGCAGCTCTCTCCGCTCCTCTTTCATGGCACTGATGCTCTTGCTTTTGCTGCCAGCCACCTGTACAGGTTCAAGTGAGGTGGGTGTGCTGATTTTTCTCTGGCACAACTCTGATGCGTTTCCTTTTGCTGCCAGTCACCTGAGTGGGTAAAATTCAATTTGGTAAAGCAGGATGCTGTGGGGATACAGGTGTGTTCTGAGGTGAGGCGGTTCAGGGTTTAGGCGTCCTTGTGTGGCTTGAGGTTACAAAACAAAGGTACAGAATAGATTGAGGATGCTATGATACTTGAAGCTAACGTTACCAGTGTAGCTGCGTATAACAGCATAGGCATTTGGAAGCCAGCAGTGCTGATGTCGCTGAAGAGGAATGATGGGGTAGAGTGCAGTATGGCCTGTTGCAGCGTGTGAGCCACTAATGCGATCTGGAAAAAGAGCATCAACATCAATCAACCATTGCTTGACTTTGCTTCACGAGCAAAGGTCGACCTTCAGGCACATACATGTGCAGATCTTGAAACATGCAGCACCCTCTACATACCATTGACGGGATGCCGACCTTGAAGTCGTTGTCCTGCAGCACTTGTATGTCCGTCTGCAATAGTTGAGCACCACAAAGCCAAGTTGGTAGTGCTGTCATGCATGTACACAACGACAGGAAGGCTGTCCGGGCCAACCGTTGTCTTCACAAGGGATTATTGCAAATAAGGGGAAAGAAATCCATCTTCCTTATTATTTCACCGGCCAAGCTAACAATTTTGTTCAATAACACCTGCTCTAGATAATCTCGGGAAATAAAGTAGATATAGAAAATTTTAAAACTGCTCTGTTGAGTTTAGGAAGCTCACCATGGTTTCCATTCTAAGGCGTTCTGTCTCAACTTTGCCGCACAGCTCAGTGACGATTTCAATGACCTGTGAGTTGCAACAGAGAAAGGTGTGTGTCACTGGCAAATAAGAGACATAAAAGCTTTAAAAAGCTTGCAACAGTAAATTGCTCATGACTGGCTTATTAAGACCTGAACCCTTAACCATTTGCAGCAATTGAATGCAAGTCTGAATGATCATGGAGCTCCACTACACATTGCAGCGGTTGAACGTATGCTTTGGGCAGAGTAGGAATTGCAAGCAATTCAGCTGTCGTCTCTGGCAAAAGGAATGAACTGCAGAAGAAAGGCATGTAAGTCTAGCAAAGCAAGGCTTTTTTTGTAATTTATCTTCAGTATCAAAGGTTCATTTACTTACGTTGCTTGAAGTGGATGCAAATGTCAATGCGCACACTTATGATGCTTGTTCCAATTGGCAAATGCAAGCAGCGTGCCTGCGTGGCCCCTGTGTTTGACAGACGCACCTGCATGATCTTTGTACTCAGGGAGGGTGCCACCACCTTCTCTCGGTGGTTATCCTGCTCGTCCATGAATGCATCCACGAGGAATAGCTCCTTCTTGGGGATCTGTGGTGTGTGTGATTGCATGTCTATTTGCCTACAAGCGCAACATTGTGTAATATCTACTCCGAAGATGTGCCTGCAAGAAAAAGCTTACCTTAATGATCAGTTCAAATCAAAACAAGCCCAAAAAGTGCACGCAACCCCACCCAAGATCAAACAACCACTGTGTTTATTACAGCATTCCTTTCTAGCATCCCTACAAAGATGTCAATGAGCGTACACAACAGACAGCCCAGATGCCTGCGACATCAAAGGCCACTTACAGAAAGCATATGTGCAGACTCGGCTTCAGAGAGGAGGCCTCGAACCTGGCTGATGCACGGTCGGAATGTCGGTACCTGCACAAAAGCAACAGCATGAATTCAGATAAGGGTGCTTTGTTTTGCGATCAGGAAGGACATGGTTGACATGAAAAGTCACAAAAGCGACAAGTATGCATGAGCACAAAAGCAACAGCATGCATTGAACACTCGAGTGTGCTGCTTGAAAGCAGGAAATGGTTGATGTTGGGTTTGCACGGAAAGACAACATTAACTGGCAAAGGGTGTGAGTTGGTGCAGAGCTGGGAAGCGAGTAGGTTTGTCAAACACAAAATGATCACAGCTTGCAGGAAATTGACTGTTTATAAAGCTAGTCCACCCTTATTTCTGTTTCCTGAAAGTATGATCTAAGCGACAAAGAACACACCAACTACACTCTTTGCTCTTGCAGCAAATTACAAGACAATCATCCCGTAACCAAAAACCATGTGCAAAACTTAACACAAAAGACCCACCGATTGGAACAGCATGCGCCCAAGCTCCTTACGCACGCGGCGGTAGTGCAGACGCCGTACGAGCTTGCGCCAATGGAGGAAGGACTTGTAGATGTAGTAGTGCTTAAACATACGCATCTTGCGGAGCATCTCGTAGATGGAGGACAGCCTGGGTGGGTGAAGGGGGGAGTTGTGATTGTGTAAAAGTGTGTGTATATGTTAATGAGTGTGTGTGTATGTGGTTGTGTGTGTATGTGTGTGTGTGTGTGTGTGTGTGTGTGTGTGTGTGTGTGCAAG
>Ga0307945_1004180_pt1 | contig 11690 bp, 13 predicted proteins | sample OrgLakmetagen228_FD_201818 | JGI IMG/M metagenome (GOLD analysis project Ga0307945, IMG submission 201818) | Saline water microbial communities from Organic Lake, Antarctica - #228 | ecosystem: Environmental > Aquatic > Non-marine Saline and Alkaline > Saline | place: Antarctica: Organic Lake...
GTGATACGGTATGCACTATACTGCAATCCGCCAGCCATTGCCACAGGGTGTTCATTTTCCCTCTGCTTCTTTGACACCAGGTGGTGCGCATTTTCCTCCCAATGCGTCAAGTACTGCAGAGAGTGTGTGTGTGTGTGTGTGTATGTGTGTGTGTGTGTGTGTGTGTGTGTGCGCGTGTGTGTTTGATGTGTTGGTGTGTGTGTGTGTGTGTGTGTGTATGTGTGTGTGTGTGTGTGTGTGTGCGTGCGTGCGTGCGTGCGTGCGTCGTTGACTGCTGGTTGACTGCTGGTTGACTGTGGACACCTGCAACACCTGATCCAAGGTGAGCTGAGACACGGAGATTGGCTTATGAACGTCAGCGTTTTTCAACACTGTGCGAAGCCTGTGCTCCAGATAGGACGGGGAATGGGCTGAGCATGCGACGTCAACATCGGTCAATTTCAAAGCCTCTGTGACGATGTCGTTAATGCCCCCTGCAAATGGAAATATAGTAAACAGTCGTTCCATCCTCTTTGACTCTATACAGTCAAACTTGGTCAAAATAGTTCCGAAATCCTGCCCCGTCCAGCGCCTACCTGCATCCACTTGCAGAATGCCGGATTGTCCTCAACGTTTCCACGAGGTCGTGAAGGAACCCCCATGGCAAGCGGCTCGAATTGGCGCCGCAGCAGATGTTGTACTATGTAAACCTGTGCAAGGGATTACATGTGCCTCTTGGTTACACACTGTGTGTGTGTGTGTGTGTGTGTGTGTGTGTACCTCCAAGGCCCCAATGCGTTCCTCATGGTGATCCATGCAGCCCCGGTAGCCATTTTGCACTACCGTGCCTATCTCCTTCATTGCCACAAGTAGCTTCTGCATGCCAGCCTCAAACACTGCCTCCGATACTGGCTGCGTCCCACTCCCCCCTCCTGCAGGGCCATCTCTCCCCCCCTTGGAGGGGGGGGGACCTGGCTGCACCTTGTCTTTGTTGACCAGATGAACTACACATGTTTTATTATTATTTGTGTGTATGGTTTCCAATGAATTCATTGGCTTCGTGGCTGTGGAAGGAAGTTTAACAGCAATCGTGGCTTGAGCAACCATCACAAGTTTTATAACAATGGGTGCAGCAAGAGGGTTCACATTGCATTGCAAGCTTGCATATTCCGCCTGCTCTACCATTTGTTCATATTGCGCCACCAGTAGAGGAAATGCAGGAAGCAGAGTAGTTTTTTGGTGATGATCCCTTGATTCATGACGAGCTTGCACACGATAACAACTTCACCAATGCCACAATTGATCAGGCCCTAGCCATGGGTAGGGCGGGCTTCAAATTTGGTGAGGTAAGGTACATTGTTGTGCAAATGCCAGCTCCTTTTGCACACTGTCTCATTCATTAAAATGCAACGCACAAATAACCATACAACTGTCTACGCTGTTAGACTGCAGGTTACATTTGCACGTGCCACAGATGTGGAAGAATTTCTTTTAGCAGCTTTGCCTGAATCTGAGAAGAGTGTGGACATCCAGGTAACACCTACAAAGGTTGTACCCTTTTGTGTTCGTGACATTATAGCTTGCATTGTGAGGTTGTACGGAAGTGAAAAGCATGGTAGTACTAACTTTGCTTAAAATAGTGACACTTCTGCCAAAAGCAAGCCACATGGGAAAATTACTCATGAGAAGCTGCACAACAACAGCCTAGGTGTTACCCGGCTGGTATTGCGTTTGATAGAGGACAATGTTGAACGCACTTTCAATAAAAAGACGGCCAAAACTATAACCAAGACTTTGAACATCCGACTGTCAAATATGGACAAGTGAGTTAGTAGTCAAGATTGATTGCTAGGTGGTGTGTGTGTGTGTGTGTGCTGTGCTTTAGCTTTTTGGAGTTGGGGAGCAGGCCTAGTGTCTTCACAAAATTTAAACTCGATCAGGTGAACCTCCCACTGGTTTGGATTCAGTTTCTTGTCCTTGGCAAGCTGCTGAAACTTTGAGTGCGGGTGGTCACGCGAGAAAAGCACACAGTGTTAGGTAAAATAGGATGGCGTCAGGATGATAAGAGGGTTTTAAAGCATGTGCTGTTGGTTTTGACAGCAATTAAGAGGGCAGTGTTTTGTTGGCAGTGTTTCTCAGATCTAGGCCTTGCTCTGATAGTTTATCTGCGCTGCCTATGTCAGTGTAGGCAGTTGGTTGGCACCGCATGGTCCCTTTTGTAGAGCTCGGACAATCAGCACACTTGCCATATTATGGCGTTTTATAATCATGTTCCTCATTTTAGTGTATTGGCAACCTGAAAGTATGTGAAGCGCACTATCAGTGCAAGGGCAGATGGGGCAGTTTGCATTGGGAGAGAAGCCATACCGGTAAGCGTGAAAGTCTTTATCAAGTCAATTGACGCGAGTTGAAGTTTGATCGACCATCGTACAAGTGTCAAAAAAGTTAAATGCCTAACAAGATTGCCAGGCAGCATCTCAAATGCCGAATAACTAACCCTAAATCTACACCTCATTAGTTCGTATTCAAGGTTTAATACTTGATGGTGACACTAGTGTTGTCCTGACAAGATGACTGAAATGCTACTCTAAAACTTAAGCTACAAACTTTTGAACCTTCTCCAGCCATGCTATGTATTCAGTCTCCTCCTTGTCGTGTACTAAATGACGCAAGTACTCGCCTGCATCAAAGACAAAGATTTCCAGCGTTAACACATGAGTTGCAATGTTCAGTACAAATGTGTGTTGCCTTCACATAGTTCACACGTGCCTTGCGTTTGCAAGCTTTAAAAACTTACGTGAGTAGATGATGGAATATGTAATGATGTAAGTGCTATAGCGGATGAGAACAGGCCTGTGCACTTGCACCTTAAAGTTGAATTTTAACCATAACAAAACAACAAGACAATCGTAATTACCCCGTGCAGTACGGTTCAAACTATGGTCGGCGGAAATTATGGTGTCATTTGACGTACAAGACGGTGCCACCATACAGAAGCATTTTGACGGTAATTTGTCCGTGTCACACCAATTTCGGCCCAACAACTTTATAAATAACAAAATTGTGAACAAGGAATCAAGTACTGCGTTTGACTTTGATTTCCATGCAAGCTACTGCCGGGCCCTTCCACCGAGCTGACGTAGCCCCAACCCAGCCTCAGGGTCATTCAGGGAAACTTTGTGTGGCATCAGCACTTGAGGGGAGCATGCTGAAAACCAAAAATGGGAGGTTTTGGGGTGGAGATGCCTTTCTGAGGCCAATTTTGCACTGGCAGTGCCAGCTTGGCACCATACCGTACACCGTACAGTACTATGCTGTAATAACGGTATTATACGGCTTTCCAAAATTATAATTACGCTGTAATTTACAGAACTATTGTAAATACAGTACAAAGCGTACCAAACTGTACACCGTGCAGTGGACAGGCCTGGATGAGAAGCATTGTTCAGGTAGCAGGTTGGCAGACATAAGAGAATGTGGTCGCCCTTGCTGTGGCTGCACCTGCACTACCTTATAAACATGACGCACCTGTACCTGCAATTTATGAATACCGTACTGCGCTTTTAGTAATGCGAGGCCTAATTTTTGCGAGGTGCCCAAATAAATCGAATAATTAATTTGCAAGCATTTAGCTTTTGCGAGGTCCCTCAAAAGCTCAGAAAATTTGCGAAATTTGCAATTTTTGGGGTGTTACTGGGCTTCCCTCCCTTCTTCTGGGTGCCTTTGGAAGCTTCTGCTTCTGCTACTTGTGCTGCTGCTGGAGGATGGCTGCAAGCACACCGTGCTCCAGGAGTTTGCACCTAATACAGCAGCAGCTCTGCCCTCATACCTCTCTCCTGCAGAAGCTTAAATCCCCATAGGAGGCTGTGCATGGGTCTGCCCGAAGTCCAAATGGGGCAGGAAGATACTTCCTGGTCAGCAGCAGGTGCTTGCAAGCTTGCTCAGGGCAATGTCAGCCCCAGAAGCTCCCAAGGCGGAACCACGTCTGCTTCTCAGTATTCAACTCGACCATACCCCGGAAAACGATGGGGGTCTTTTGTAGGGTTGGCCAGAACCGCATGTATACACCGTATATGACCGTATATTTGGTGATTTCCCTGCCAAAATTACCGTATATACACCGTATATATATGGTTTTGGCCAACCCTAGTCTTTTGCGGAGCCCGGAATTGTACCCGCTGGAAAGTTAAAATTTTGCTAGGTCCGGAAAAAAAATTCTTGGCCTGATTGTTGCGAGGGGCCTCAACAAATATGTATTGATTAGCAAAACAACCAAGCGCAGTACGGTACAGTCGGTCTGTTACCTTGCCACTCTACTTGCCTCATAGCACAAAGCAGGGTACCCTGCTTAGTCTACTGCAGCTGAGCCAACACATATTACAACACTTTTGCTGGCAGAGGTAGCAAAGCCAGTATGATGATGGAAAAGGGCAGAAAATGCAAGTGCCCGCACCGGGCAGCCCACCACCACACCAGCAAGGAGAAGTTCATGGTGGGCCAAAACACAGAAAGAGGAAAACATAATTACAACTGTCACCACAAACGCAAATCACACATCTGGTTAAACCCCACAGCTCCATAATCACAAAGTGTAGAGCATCCTCCTGACAGCCTATAACCTGAAGGCCATCATCCAGAAAGCACATCCAGGAATCTTACATCCAGAAAGCAGACACCATACATCCATAACTCGTGCATCCAGAAACGGATGATTAAACAACACTCACCTAAAGCTGGAGTGATGCCGCGCTCCTCAAGGTAGGCCTGAAACTCACGTTGCAGGCCTTCATCTAGCTCGTCAAATACTGGGCCCTGCAAGCATGAAGCATAGCCCCTCGCTTGGAAAAAGGACATAAATTATGTGACATTACCCAAGAGCTGGTTTGCATTTTGCATAACTTGTTTTTCTTCTGCAGTGCCGAGAGGTCTTGTAGTAGGCTGAAGCACCTTTTTAACCCTGAACTTGCATTACTCTGGTTGCTGGTGGTATACTGCTGCTAAAAAAATAGCAATTATGTGTTATGTTCACAGTTCGCAGTATACGCATTATTTTGAATGAAATTCGTGAATGTTCAAAAAGTAGCTGCCGCATTGTGGGGACGAGGTGTGTGCGATCATGCGTGCTTGCGCATGTGTGTGTGTATGTGTAAGTGAATTCGTGTGTGTGTGTGTGTGTGTTTGTTTGTGTGTGAGTGTCTGTGTGTGTGTTTGTTTGTGTGTGAGAGTGTGTGTGTGTGTGCGTGTGTGTGCGTGTGTGTGCGCGTGAATGTATGTGTGTGTCTTTTCGTGTGTGTTTTCATGTGTGTGTGTGTGTGAGTCCGTGTGTGTGTGTTCATGTATGTGTGTGTTCGTGTATGTGTGTGTTCGTGTGTGTGTGTACGTGTTTGTATGTGTGTGTGCATGTGTGTATGTGAGTGTGTGCGAACTAAGTGTACGTGCATGCATGCATTTACATGTGTGCACGAGCAATAACGCGGGTGCGTGTGTGCACACATGTGTGTAAGTGCCTATGCACGCGTGCTTTTACAAGTCATGTGCTGCACAACAGTGGTACGCGCGTGTAAGACACTGCACAGCGCTTGTCATGGCTTACCGTATACATGCTGGGGCCCTCGTGGCCCTCTGCTGGCTCGTAGGATATATGGTTGATGGCCACAAAGGTGCCATCCGTCTCACACTCAAAGACCAGGGCGTTAGGGCCTTTGGTGATCTGGGTGTTGAACACCACAGTGCTTAACGAGTCTTCCTCCTCCTCTGGCTCAGCCTCCTCGCCCAACTCCGCGCCGGGCTGATTGTTGACGTGCAGGATGACGGACACCTTCTCGCTGCCGAACGTCCGGTTGAGGGTGAGGAGGGTGTCCCCAGGCGCCTCCTTGAGTGTGAAAGGCGCAGGAGGGCCTTGCGCCACAGCCTCTGGCTTTTGCCTGTTCTCCACTTCGTAGTTGTACTCCTCCTCGAGCGTGGTGCTCAGGCGGCCGCTGAGACTGCACGGAGACGTCCAGAAAGACCTGGCTTGGGAAACCGGGCTGTTGCTGCTAGGGGAGGGGAGGCTGCTGGCAGTGGCAGAGGGTAAGCAGCTGCTGTAACCAGAAACAGCAGCCAGAGGGGCTGCGCTGGATCCTGCGTAGCTGAAGGCAGCCGGGACTCCCTTCGCCAGGCTGAATACGGAACGTCTCATGTCGAGTTGTTCAGAAAGAGCTTTGGTTGTTTTAGTTTTATTGTTTTGGGAGGGCACACATATAGCAAGTTCCTGTACTTGCATGCATGGGTCAGCTGGGCATTGCTGATCACAATCACTAGCCTGAGAGGACAACAGGGACCTTGCTCATGTTTTTATCCCTTTATTCCGGGTTGCCACATCTCTCCGCCAGCACCTGCTGGCCCCACTCCAGATACAGCAGCCTGCGAACATACATGCAGCGTGCATAATAATGGTATGATTGTGCACATATGTGCGTACAGAGAGGTAGGTATATAAGCATGCATGCGGGGGCCACCAATTTTGCGCAAATTGAATAACCGTACATCTTAAAGGGCAGCTGGTAGCAGGCCAGTATCATTCAAGATCGCGTCCAGTCACGACAGCTGATAATGTGGGGCGCAAAGATTTCACTGTAGTGTACGGGTATGCCTTGCCTTGCCTTAATTCAAAGCTACTCATGGTGTAATAAATTGCTACGCGGAAAAAAAATTGGTTTGCTGTGTTACCAGCAGAGATTACAGGGTACCTGGTATGCAAGATAACAAGGAGGCTCATTCTCTAGATTTTTAGGCGTACGCGGCGGTATGTGAAACACAATCCGTACCAACATTCGACGTTGCGCCCAGAGCTCTAAAAATGAATTAAGACATGATTTAGACGGGTTAACAAAGGGGGGGCATGGCATCCCGAGGAGGGGGCCACTTTAAAAGGGGGAAGACAGGGGGAGAAGTTAAAAGGATTGAAAACTATACACCAAGGCCAGGGTTATTCAGTTAGGGCGGGGTTCGGTCGGAAGTTTGGGTTTACAAACCTTCACGCATATTAACGAACCCTGAAAATGCCGTTGGCGAGCTATTAAAAGTTTGTCGATTTTGCACGAACTTTGTCGAACCCTTGCTCCCAAAAAAAAGAACTGAAAAACCATGACTATATCCCACAGAATGAAAAAGAAGGCGGATGGTGCACAGCCAGCATCGATTAGGAGAAGATTTTGTTTTGTCCTGTACCATCCAATAGATGCAGAGGCACAACATCCCACCTGGACATACACCGTCCTGCTAGGAACAGGCACCATCTACAGCAGCCAAACAAGGAACCCACACCACAGCCTTGGAGTTACTGGTCGACATGCCACAGCACTCATGATAAAAATAAGCTTACATGCGATCAATTCCGCAACAAAAATCATACAGATGAGGTGAGACAATGAATATAACCCCCACAAATATCTGAGCAATACTCCTGGTGGTGTGCAGGGTTTTGCCTCCCAACCACTTGATCCACATTGACAAGCTTCTCTTATTTTCATTCTCCAGGTGGGATATTGTGTCTCTGTATCCATTGGGTGGTGCAGAACACAAATTAACATCCTTTCCTTATTCGTGTCGGTAGTGTTTACACTATCTGCGTTCTTTTTTTCTTGGCAGTATCCTTTCAGTTGGTGGTTCACTAGAAGGTATGGTGCTGCATTTATAAAATTCCTGATTACCGCTGGTGACAGGTCTTGTTTTAGTTTTCCATCCAAGATGGGTTGTTTGTAATAAGATGCCCCCTAGCAGCTTTGTTCCAGACAACTAAGATGCGTATGTCCCATGTTGCTTCTGGCAGCCAGGGGCGGTGCTTTGCTGGCAGAGGAGTGGCATGTGTTCTGGTTTTTCTGTTAGGATAGTGCAAACATCCTTGTTTTCAGTGCAGATTTTGTGAAGTGTCCGTGTTGTTTTCCATCCAGTTTGAGAGCAGCAGCAAGGTAGCGGTTGCCTCTTGGTTATTCTAGGCAGATGCAGTTGAACTACTTTGAGCACGTGCTTGTCCTCATAAATCGGGTGACAGATGGAGAATCCAGTGAACTGTGTGGAGAACGCATCTGTTCTAAAAAAGTAAAGGTAAATGTCTACGCTGGAAGTCACCGGCGTGCATTAAGGAAAGGCTCTCAACTAGTGCTCACACTAGCCAGAGCCCCACCAGAAACGAGAAAAAAGAGAAACAACAGAGACTATTGAGGATCCGGCGGGTTGTCACCCATGCATTCCGGCCTGCGCCTAGCCCTCCTGAAATCAGCCGCTCTACCAGTAACCCCCCATCAGATCCCCTATTATCACTGTTGTTGTTAAGGTGTATTTTGTGTCTTGTTTTTGTAATCTCGTTCAAGCTTTTTATTGCATGGCAGTGCAGTTTAGTGACTAGTTGGTGCACTTTGTGCGTGGGGACGCCTAAGTAAGTAAAGGAGTTATGGTGCACTGATTGTAGATTGTGCCCCCGACTCCAAGAACTATAACATGAAGTGTGACTTGGTTTTTTCGAGAGATGCCTCGGAGGCTCCTTGTTCGTAGACGCTGGATAAGGGGTTGATGCTGGTTGTGCGCTTTTTCTAACGTCTGTTGCGGGTTTATGTTTGAGCAGAATTTGAATTCTACTAGATGTATGTCTCTGTCCTTTGGGGGGATCTGTTTGGGATCCAAATGCCTGCCTCTTCCCTCAATGGGCATAACTAACACGCCATCTGGACGGCTTTGTTGTCTACTTGGAAGATTTTGTTGTGTTGGGAAAACCCAGTCAGGGATGTTTCTTTCAATGTCATCAGGGGATTCAATGTTAAGGTCAGATAACTTTTCACTGTAACAAGCATCCATACATTGTGACAATTGCTGAGCCCAGCTTGCCTCTGCTGATCTCTTCACCACAAAGGCTTACAGCGTGGTAATGTCGGTTTATGTGCATTCTCTTCAGAGTATGGTTGTTGCACCTAAGAAGTATGTGTGGAGCACCGTCTGATCCTCCGCACAAAGGGCAGGTAGCAGGGCCTGTCGTATGGCTTAACCTTTTGGTGTGTTTGTCTGTGTGTATCGTATCCGTCCTGTACTTAAGGACTTGTTCCTGTTACTGAAAAGTCACATTTGACATGGACCAAAACATGTTACTGATGAATTGGGCATGCGCAAGGGGCTTTGCAGTAGCTTGCCGTGTGCGAGAGTCGGGCTGTGCTGCACGCTGAGGCGTATCATGCAATTTTTGCTTGTAAAGCAGTGAATCCGTGTTAGCTTCACCAAGGTAATTGTGGGCGTGCATGTGATGTTTTAGTTTGTCTTGCAGGTTGGTCAAATCCCGTTATAAAACCAATAAAAAAAAAAGAACATCTCCTCCCCATCCCTCATTCGCCCGAGACGAACATCCGATCAAAAAAGACCACGATGGATAATCTAAGCAACTTCAAGTTACATGCAATCAGATTCGCAACAGAAATCATACAGATGACATTGAATACAACCCCCACAAATATCTGAGCAATACTCCTGGTGGAAGCAGGCTTCTGCCTCCCAACCACCTGATCCCCACTAAAATGCTTCTCCTTTATGTTTTCCCAGGTGGGATAGGCAGTGTGCGTCTCTGCATTCATTGGGTGTGTCACGCCCAATCGTTGGCAGCGACAAATCATGTGACAGAGCAGTTAGTTGGTTGACAGTTGAGAGTTTGTATATGTCTTGTTCAATAAGCTGGATGGCCAGTCTTATTGATAACCTCAATGTTCTGGATTTGATAGTTTTGGTCATCAATTGACAATATGTGGCTGAGCATTCTAAGGGGTACAATTAGAGGGGATTCTCAAAAGATCCTACACCGTGTAAGGTCTCCGATTCTATTTGTTCGTATAGTCATAATAATGTATAACCACAATGAGGCCGAGATTTGGCTGTCTGAGTCAATGGGCCCAGCTCCGGGAAGGAGCAGCAGTGTGAGAGCCAATCAAAGATGAGTGACAATGCATCTCTGTTTCCTTCAATAGGAGCCATAATATGTTTGGTACTCCCTTAGGCCAGAACAATAACAAGCTTTATATTTTCCTCCATGAACTAATCGTTTTAATGAGCAGACTAGCAGTGCTTGACTGAAGGCCTTTTTATTTAACCTTGTAAACTGTAAACAAACAAAACTGCTGCAGTGCCTGCTGTGTGCCGCCAAGCCCCCCCATAAAGGTATGTTTACTGCTGTCAACCCATCAACTGCTTGTCACACGATTTGTCGCTGCCAACGATCGGGCATGACATAATAGCCATGAAACATTTCACTCGGGTTCTGTCCTTCTCTCGTGCTGTTGCTGCCAGATGTTATCGCAACTTGATGGTCAATAAATAGCACATTTACGGCGTGTTTGACAGGACACAAACAACAGTAGACGTAGTTGGTATAAAATTCATTTTTTTAGGCCAGCAATATGTGTCTAGATCTTCAGAAAATGCCTGAAAGCAAAGTCCTCAACCCTAGGACATTCTACAACAACAAGAAAAACATGATGGCTCTAGCGATATTCAACCAAAGGTAGCCCATGGCACACAGCCTGGTGGCCTATTTCGCGGCAGACAGTCGGCTCGCCACGTCTCTCCAGTTTACCACACTCCACACTGCCTGCGTACATAAGCATGCAATGGTTGTCGTTGCCATATTGCACAACTTCAGTTATTATACCCTTGGAATTATATACATCTGATATACATGAGATGCTTCTTTGACACACAGCACCACATGCCCACAAGGTTATTTTTTTCTATTTCTTTCTGGTGCAGGCGAGATTCAAAGGGGCCCTTTTCCTAATTGGTGCAAATTCTGCTGCCTGTTTAGCTTTGTACTCTTTTGCAAATGATAGCTTACTACTGCTGGCACCCTTGTCTCACCCCACTGGAGGCCTCCCAGCAAGGTCCATCACGAAGAAAATTATTGCTATTTGCTGTGCATTGCTGCTTATGGATAGGGTCAGGACATCAGTTCTGCTAGGGAACTTGAGCTCTGATTGGAAAGTACAGGGATACAGGCAGATCCAATTACAGGGATAGTATAAAGGCAGATCCAAGTACAGGGATACAGGCAGAGCCGAGGGCAGGGACACAGGCAGAGCCAAGTACAGGGATACAGGCAGAGCCAGGTACAGGGGTATAGGCATGATACGATCAAAAAAGCAGGGCCTGAGTCATGGCTGTAACGTTGATCAATTTATGTCTGACAAACCATGATGAGCTACGCAAACGCAGGTTGGACAGGCCACGCTTGAGGCGCACCACCGGTGATCAACCTCCATCATTTCCACAGCTTGCTGCACCACCGACTACTGTGATTTTCCTTCTGTCTAATGCGCAGAGGCGAGTGGACAGTGGAATCATATCTTGCTAGCATTCACTTCGCATTTATAAAAAAATACTCTACCTTTAGGTAATCTGGGCGCACGTTCTTGTAGTCCAAGTAGTCTGGCATAGCAAAAATGGGAAAGTAGAGGAAGGGCATTTAGAGTTCTCACATTGGGAAAATAATTTGACAGCCGAACGACTACAATACCCATCCTGCTTTCGCGCCTTGCGCATTGCTGCCAGCTAGCTGCACATGCTCACCCACACATTCACAACCCCATTATCACACCTCAACATCCACACCAACATATCCACACCCCCACGCCCACGCGCACACCCCCACCCTCACCCCCCAACCAACATAAAAACTTCCCACCCCCACCCCCACGCCCATG
>Ga0307945_1004182_pt1 | contig 11689 bp, 10 predicted proteins | sample OrgLakmetagen228_FD_201818 | JGI IMG/M metagenome (GOLD analysis project Ga0307945, IMG submission 201818) | Saline water microbial communities from Organic Lake, Antarctica - #228 | ecosystem: Environmental > Aquatic > Non-marine Saline and Alkaline > Saline | place: Antarctica: Organic Lake...
AAGGTTGCACTCACAGGTCCACGGTCAAGAAAGCTTTGTTCGTGCAGTCTAGTTAACATGCACGCATGAAAGGTTGCACTCACAGGTCCGCGGTCAAGAAAGCTTTGTTCGTGCAGTCTAGTTAACATGCACGCATGAAAGGTTGCACTCACAGGTCCACGGTCAAGAAAGCTTTGTTCGTGCAGTCTAGTTAACATGCACGCATGAAAGGTTGCACTCACAGGTCCGCGGTCAAGAAAGCTTTGTTCGTGCAGTCTAGTTAACACGCTTCCACCTTTTTAAAGTAGGCGCCAAGCCTCAAAGGCCAGATTGGTTTTTGCACCCAGCCATCTGCACGTCTACAAAGTGCTGACTCTGTGTTGCATGCACGGTTTCTTCTGAGCCAGTACGGGACGTCAATAGCTCATGCTTGCGCACATCAAGTTAGTGTGTTTTAACACGTACAGGAGGTGCTGACTTCGTGTTGCGTGCATGGCTTCTGCATGGCCAAAAAAGGAAGGCAAAGCGTGCACAGAGTGGGCCAAAGGCATACACACCGTGCCTGACCGGTTGTATTATGGTTACTCTGCTGATATCACCGTGTATGCACTGTATGCACAGTGGGTTTATATGGATGGATGGATGGATGGATGGATGGATGGATGGATGGACACTGAACGACAACAAGGGAGTGATAGGCACTCATGCTACTATACCATTTTCGACTAAAGAGTGGCAACCATCACACGTCAAGCTTGTGCTTCCGTGTTCGTCCCACTGCGTATGACCCCTACGTGTCACCACTTTTGGTTTTGGCTACAACAAAGGTTGTTCTTCAGCCTCCCGCTATTGTGTCTCCCGCTGCTATGTCACCCACTGTTGTGTTTTTCCCACTGTCTGTGTCACCCGCTACTGTGTCACCCGCTGCTGGGTCACCCACTGCTGCGTCACCCGCTACTATGTCACCCACTACTGTGTCACCCACTGCTGTGTCACCCACTACTGTGTCACCCACTACTGTGTCACCCACTGCTGCGTCACGACAGTCAGTAGGAGGATCAAAGCCAAGGTTGCACTGAGACGCTGCTGCTCAAACACACACACACACAGACACACACACACGCATCCATACACTCACATACACGCATTGCACACGCATCCATACTCACAAATACTAAGACACAAGCATATACATGCAGGGCGTCTGACCGGCTTGACTGGATGTACGCGGGCAGCTACACGCATCCATACACACATTTACTAACACGCACACACACGCACACACACACATGCATACACACGCAGGGCGTCTGACCGGCTTGACTGGATGTACGCAGGCAGCTACACGCATCCATACACACAATTACTACACACGCACGCACACACACACACACACACATGTATACACACGCAGGGCGTCTGACCGGCTTGACTGGATGTACGCGGGCAGCTTGGCCTCAAAGGAGGATGCTACAAAGAAGCAGGACGAGGCTCTGCTAGGCCAACGCCCTGCACAGCTACCTGACACAGTAGAGCCGGGGGGGAAGGTATGTGTGTGCTGTTTTTTTCTTGTGGTGTGGGTTTTTTTTCACGCCCTGCACAGCTACCTGACACAGTAGAGCCGGGGGGAAAGGTATGTGTGTGTGCTGTTTTTGTTCGCTTGTGGTGTGGGTGTGTATTTTTTTACGCCCTGCACAGCTACCTGACACAGTAAAGCCAGGGGGAAAGGTATGTGTGTGCTGTTTTTTTTGCTTGTGGTGTGGGTGTGGGTGTGAGTGTGGGTGAGGGTGGGTGGGTGTGTATTTGTGTACTGTGGGTATGTGCATGTGCATGTGCGTACTTAATGTGTGCCTTTGTACTCAGTGAGGAGCTTTCAGGTGCTGGCACCTAATAGCTTCTTCTTTTCATCCCGCTGGATGTGTTAATACTACCAGCAAAGCCTGTTTTTTTCTTTTTCTGTGAGTGTGTGCACGTGTTTGCGTAAATGTGTGTGTGTGTGTGCGTGTGCCTTCACGGATGGACCTGTGTTGTGTGTGTGTTTACTTGTGCATGTGTGTATATGTGTAAGAAGGGTATGACCAGATTTCATGTATCTCGAAACAAGAGATCCCTCTCACCACACGCACACACACACACACAGATACGCACACACACACACACACACGCACACGCACACACGCATCAGGTGCTTACCTTGTTGAATATTGCTTGCCGCCCTTGACAGGCTGAGTCTGGAGTCACCATGCAAACTGCGGCTCCCACTCCGGCGTCGTATAACGAGCAGTGGAATAGGCTCAACAACGACCCCTTGCTGATGGTACGTACGTTTCACGTGGATCTCTGAACACGTGCCTTGTTGATGGTACATTTAGTGCAGGTGTTTGTGCAATGAGCCTTTGCTGATGGTACGTTTCATGTGGGTTCTGAACAGGTGCCTTCTTGATGGTACATTTAGTGCAGGTGTTTGTGCAATGAGCCTTTGCTGATGGTACGTTTCAAGAGGATTCTGAACAGGTGTCTTCTTGATGGTGCTTTTAGTGCAGGTGTTTGTGCAATGACCCCTTGTTGGTGGTTATTTGTCGCGGGTTTCTGAGCACAAGCCTTGCTGATGGTGCGTTTGACAGGGGTGTTTGCACAACACCCCCCGGGCTGATGGTGCATTTGATAGGGGCTTTGGAACACGAGCCTTGCTGATAGTACGATTGACAGGGGTGTTTGCACAACAATCCCTGCTCACAGTAAGAATACAGAGGTTCTGTGTCAAGCGTGGATACCCAGCACAATATTGGGGATAGCTCTAGAACACTAACTTTGGAATGGGTGCATTTAAGAACAAGCTTTGGAAAGAATTTGGAACAATATAGCATGAGAGGAAAAGGGAGTGAGTGAGTGTGTGGGTGTGTATAAGTGTGGGTGTGTGTGCAGGCATGTATGCGTGCGTGCGTGTGTGTAATTGCTTGTGTGTTATGTGCATGTGTGTGTGTGTGACAAGCAGAGCCCCTTTCTTTTATTTAAAGGAGAGGAATGAGGAACCCCTGTGCAAAGGGCTTACCCACAAATCCGTGCTTTGATTCTCCACACCTGTGCTCTTTCTGAAACTGGTGCCCCTCACCTGGTGTCCCTCACCTGTTCTTTCTGTACTGGTGCCCCTCACCTGTGCTCTTTCTGAAACTGGTGCCTCTCACCTGAAACTGGTGCCCCTCACCTGAAGAAGCAGTGCGGAACGATAAAAGTGCTCAGTTATTAGAGTTAGGAGTATAGCTGATTCCTATAACCCAAGCGTTACTATTAATCTCTCTGCTCCAGCAGGTTACTCATGTGCATGACTCCGCGCGTGCATTGCTCACGGATTAATGTGTGTTTGTTATTTGCTCACTGGCACAACCAATTCTAGCTCATGCTGTGACAGGAATCAGCAGAACCGAATGAAGAGCCTCCAAGGCAATGCATGCCATCGTGCACACATTGCAGTCAGTTTCTTGATATTTTGTCATTACTCGCACACAGATCAAGAGGCAGCAGCAGAACCTAACGAAGAGCCTCCAAGGCAATGCATGCCATCGTGCACACATTGCAGTCAATTTCTCGATATTTTGTCATTGCTCGCACACAGATCAAGAGGCAGCAGCAGGACCAAATGAAGAGCCTCCGTGACAACCCCATTAAGTACCAAGAGCTCCTGAGGCTGGTAGGTTGGATAAGTAGAGAATTACAAAGATATGAACACACACAAACAGTGCTTACACCCCAAACATGGTGCGTAAAAGATCAGCATTCAGTAAATCCGATTCACCCAGGAACTCCCATGTAATGTGTATGCACAATTCAGTAGTAGGGTTGGCCAACCCACTGCATATGCACCGTGTATGGCCGTATATTCGGTAATGTTTCTGCCAAAAATACCGTATACACACCGTATATATGGTCGTTCCCATGGCTGGACCGCCCTTTCCTAGTCAAATTGTGCCAATTAGCCAATTTTGGCTCTATTTCCCCAACCACTTCGCCATTTTGGGAGCTGAAAGTTGTGTTGGATGGCTTTTTTTTTAACTTGCCTGAAATGAAAGCAGGCGGAAAGACCCAGTGGGTGGCTCGCAATCGAATTTCAAAAACACGTCAGGGGTCAAAATCAGCCATTATTGCTCACACACTGCACCATTCTGTGCCCTGTAGATTTAATAGGGCTTGATACTTCAGACTGCAATTCTGGTGTGAATTTGGGAATTTATATTGGAGTCAGGAAAGCATAGGCAGAAATTGCTGCATGTCAAAGATGAACAATTTTCACCAAAATTCAACCATTTAAATTTTAATTAATATTTTAGACCCCAACTTTGAGAGCAAAAACTGGGCTGAACCCGCAGCAGGTATGGAGCAACAGCTTTTTCTGCCTTTTTCCCCTGTGTCCCTTATGTGGGTGCCATACGCCGGCAATCCCAGTACCCCTGTCCCGAATTCGACATTGCAGCATTGTTATATGACAAATATAATGCTTATATCCTAAAGCAGAGGTCGATTGGGGTAAGTTCAGAAATGTACCTTTTCCCTGCCAAAGTGGGTGCAAAATATGCACCGGGCCCCACGCAGCCCCCCAGAATGCCAAATTTCCAGCAAATGTCAATGGTTTAGACATAACATCAAGTACCTTGCATTCAGATGAGGCATAGGGGGTTTTGAATTGGGTGGATAGCTTGTTGGCACAGTTTGGGTCAACCAGCCACGGGGACGACCATATATGGTCTGGCCAACCCTAAAATGTGTAAAGGGAGGTCCTAGCTAGCACAGGAGGGAATGGAGCTGCAGAGGGTAAAATAGCTCTCTCTTATGTAACGTAGCAGGGCTCCTGTGTAACGTGACGGGGCTCCTGTAAAACGTAACAGGGCTCCTACATAACGTAACAAGGCTCCTGTATAACGTGACGGGGCTCCTACATAACGTGACAGGGCTCCTGTATAACGTAGCAGGGCTCCTGTATAACGTGACAGGGCTCCTGTAAAACGTAACAGGGCTCCTACATAACGTAACAGGGCTCCTGTATAACGTGACGGGGCTCCTGTAAAACGTGACAGGGCTCCTGTAAAACGTGACAGGGCTCCTGTAAAACGTAACAGGGCTCCTGTATAACGTAGCAGGGCTCCTACATAACGTAACAGGGCTCCTGTATAACGTAACTGGGCTCCTACATAACGTGACGGGGCTCCTGTAAAACGTAACTGGGCTCCTGTATAACGTGACAGGGCTCCTGTAAAACGTAACTGGGCTCCTACATAACGTGACGGGGCTCCTGTAAAACGTAACTGGGCTCCTACATAACGTGACAGGGCTCCTGTAAAACGTGAACGAAGCTGGAGAGTGTAAAAGAGCTCCTAGATAACGTGACGGGCCTCCTAGCTATAGGACGGAAAGAAGCTGCAGAGTTTAAGGGAGCTCCTAGCTTAGTGCAAAGTCTGAAAGTGGTCCCAAAGTCTGAAAGTCCTCAAGGGAGCTCCTAGCCTAGTGTAAAGTCTGAAAGTGGGACGTTTCTAGCATCCTCCCCGATCCATTCCAGTGTGGGCTAATACTTGGAAATCTCCTGTCAAAGAAGAAAAGGCAGCATTGACGAGAAAGTTGACGACGGGATAGGGATGGTAACAGCGATGTTTTGAATGGCACTGCATGTGTGTGGTCAAGATGTGAAAAGACGTGAAAAAGGGATGGTAACAGCGATGTTTTGAATGGCATTGCATGTGTGTGGTCAAGATGTGAAAAGACGTGAGAAAGGAATGGTAACTGCGATGTTTTGCATGGCACTGCATGTATGTGGTCAAGATGTGAGAGAGCATATCTTTGTCACTTGCCTCTGAACAGCTGTGCTCATATCAATGGCCAAAGCATCCTGCAGGTGTGTGGTTCAGTTGTAGGACAGTGCCGCTTACTCACACGACACACACAGCAACAGGTATCCAAGCTCTCCATGTTTGTGATCAGGCAGGAGGCCTTTGGGTATGTCTTTGACCAAGGCAGCCTGCAGGTGTGTGGTTCAGTTGTAGGACAGTGTCACTTACTCACACGGCACACACAAAAACAACAGTGTTTAAAGTTCCCCATGTTGGTGGTCAGGCAGGAGGCCTTTGGGTATGTGTTTGACCAAGGCATCCTGCAGGTGTGTGGTTCAGTTGTAGGACAGTGCCGCTTACTCACACGGCACACACAGCAACAACAGTGTCTGAAGTTCTCCATGTTGGTGGTCAGGCAGGAGGCCTTTGGCACACAAAATAACAACAGTGTTTAAAGTTCTCCATGTTGGTGGTCAGGCAGGAGGCCTTTGGGTGTGTCTATGCGTCATGTGATCCTCATGTGATCATCACGTGATGCTTGCCGCAATGACTGTGGTGGGTTTTCAGGGTTATTGTGAGCACTGGTCTAGGAACCTCCTTTCTTGCAAGCTCCTCCCAATCGTTGAAGGCTTCCGGTTCTGCGGAAGGAGGTGGTGGAAGAGGTATTTGTGGTGGAGGAGAGGGTGCTGGTGATGTCATTTAGTAGAATTGTGCCTATGCAGCAGATCGTACGGGTTTTGTTGCTGCTGATGATGGGTGCTTTGTTTCGTGAGTTGGTGATCCTTTAAGTACCTTTTGTGTGATTGAAGCTCCGGATTTTATTCGGTGAACGCCCTAATGGACGTGCATGCCAGGAAGTGCAAGCTCCACATCCAAAGACCTCACGTCCACAACACACACATACAGGCACACACACATACAGGCACGCATACACACATACACAACATTAGGTGCAAGGTGCCAAAGCAGGAGGCAAAGACCAGAATGAGGACCCCGTCAGTAAGAAGGCCCGTAAGAAGGAAAAGAAGGAACGCAAGCGTGCCAAAAAGGAGAAGAAGCGAGCAAAGAAGGAAATGGAAAGAGGCGGAGGGGGGGGTAGAGGAGGGATTAGCAGCAGCAGGTGAGGACTTGTGAAATTTACATCAACGCATGTGCAACTTGCATACGTAACCACACACACACACACACTGAACACGTGCATTTTTGTACACACACGTGCACAGCTGCACACATACACACACACACAACACACACAACACACACTCATACACACTCAAGTGCACAGTTGCACACTTCACACACAAACAAACGTTTACTGGAACGGCACAGTCGCATGCACACGCACACACCAAACACGCAAAACTCACATACTGGCATGCACAGTGAGGAAAGCAGCAGTGACGGGGGGGTTGAGAGGGAGGAGGTCAGAAGCGGTGGTCTTACCCCTGCTGCTGGTTTGGGGAGAAGAGGGAGAGGAGATGCTGTTGGAGCTGCAGCATTGCCATTGCCTCCTTCGTTCAAGGCAGTACCTGCAGCAGCAGCAGCACAAGGTGTGTGTTTGTTGGTAGATGTCATCAACACTACCTATGTGTGAGTGCGTGTTTGTGTGCTGCTTGTGTGTAGGTGTGTGTATGTGTGTATGTACTTTTCAGCAGTGCCATCTTTGTCTCTCTCTCTCTATATATATATATATATATATATAATGTAAAGGTGACATAGACGCAGGAGCACCTTTCGCAGGATCAAAGTGTGAAACACATGAGTAAGAGTTGGTGACCAACTTTGCAAAAAAAAGAACAGAGGATGCCACCTTCAGGTAGTGTAGTACTTGAAGTAGGCAGCTTAGTACTTGAAATACGCATTGCCAGGCAGCGTAGTATTTAACATAGGAATTGCCAGGCAGCGTAGTGATGGTAGTGATATGAATAGTCATTGCCAGGCAGCTTAGTACATGAAATACGCATTGCCAGGCAGCGTAGTACTTGAAATACGCATAGCCAGGCAGCGCAGTGATAATAGTGATATAAATAATCAATGCCAGGCAGCTTAGTACTTGAAATACGCATTGCCAGGCAGCTTAGTACTTGAAATACGCATTGCCAGGCAGCGTAGGATTTAAAATAGGAATTGCCAGGCAGCGTAGTGATGGTAGTGATATGAATAGTCATTGCCAGGCAGCTTAGTACATGAAATACGCATTGCCAGGCAGCGTGGAATTTAACATAGGAATTGCCAGGCAGCGTAGTGATGGTAGTGATATGAATAGTCATTGCCAGGCAGCTTAGTACATGAAATACGCATTGCCAGGCAGCGTAGTGATGGTAGTGATATGAATAGTCATTGCCAGGCAGCTTAGTACTTGAAATACGCATTGCCAGGCAGCGTAGTATTTAGAATAGGAATTGCCAGGCAGCGTAGTGATGGTAGTGATATGAATAGTCATTGCCAGGCAGCTTAGTACTTGAAATACGCATTGCCAGGCAGCGCAGTGATAATAGTGATATTAATAATCAATGCCAGGCAGCTTAGTACTTGAAATACGCATTGCCAGGCAGCGTAGTACTTGAAGTACTTGGCCAACCCTAAGTATGACACAACCCTTAGAAAACTACACAGGCGATGAGGCAAGTACAACAGGGGTTGCGGTTTTCCTGGTGCCAAAAGGGTGTCCTAAATGGTCTCTGGAGTGTAAAGAGTGTCTTAATAAAGGGGAAGCTTGGTGTTTTGCCGAGAAAGGAATCAATCAGAGGGGTAGCCCCTTGGGGCTCAGGCTAGCCCCACCCAAACCATGAGGAGACTTCTGAATCAATCACAAACGAGTCGGTGCTGGCTTATTGTGGCACAAATGCGCTTGTCGTGGCACAAATGCGCTTGTCGTGGCACCATTGCGCTTGTCGTGGCACAAATGCGCTTGTCGTGGCACCAATGCGCTTGTTGAGGCACAAATGCGCTTGTCGTGGCACAAATGCGCTTGTCGTGGCACAAATGCGCTTGTCGTGGCACCATTGCGCTTATTGTGGCACAAATGCGCTTGTCGAGGCACAAATGCGCTTGTCGTGGCACCATTGCGCTTGTCGTGGCACAAATGCGCTTGTTGAGGCACAAATGCGCTTGTCGTGGCACAAATGCGCTTGTCGTGGCACCATTGCGCTTGTCGTGGCACAAATGCGCTTGTCGTGGCACAAATGCGCTTGTTGAGGCACAAATGCGCTTGTCGTGGCACAAATGCGCTTGTCGTGGCACAAATGCGCTTGTCGTGGCACAAAAATTGGGGCTACCAAAAAGGGTTGAACAGTGGTCTTGTGTGCAGGGGCTGGCTGAGCTGTTGTTCATATTCTGTGTGGATTCTGTGTGGATTCTGTGTGTATTCTGTGTGGATTCTGTGCGGAGGTCATAAAACAGATGTTCATTCAGTGCTACGTTCGGATCCCGTCAGACTTTCCCACGTTGTATGTGAGTCACACAGGGGACACACGATCAGTAGGGCTGGCTGAAACTGTACGTATGTATGTATGCAGTGTATGCATGCTGTTCAAACCACAGAACCCCCATACATACGTATGTACATCATACGCGGTGTGTTCTGTGTATGTTGCGGTGTGTACTGTGAATGTGCAATTCTGACCTACCCTACAAAAGCCAATGTTTCACCATCAGCACCATTTGCTCGAGCGAAATGGAAAGGGGCACGCACCATTTGCTCAAGCGAAATGGAAAGGGGCTGGCTAGGAAGCAGCCATGCAGCAGCCAGTGGGGGTGGGACCACCAGCAGTACTGGCTGACAGTGTACTTGACATAATAATGTCCTATGCATCATTTGCACACAGGTGATGTGACAGTGTACTTGACATAATGTCCTATGCATCATTTGCACACAGGTGATGTGACAGTGTACTTGACATAGTAATGTCCTATGCGTCATTTGCATACAGGTGATGTGACAGTGTACTTGACATTATAATGTCCTATGCATCATTTGCATACAGGTGATGTGACAGTGTACTTGACATAATAATGTTCTATGCATCATTTGCACACAGGTGATGTGGGAAGGGGGGGCCTCAGAAGCAGCCATGCAGCAGACAGAGAGGGTTGGGACCATCATCAGTACCACCAGAGGGAAGTTGTGCAGGTGTGTGCATGTGACTTTAGGCATGCATGTGTGTTTGTGCGTGCGTGCGAGTGTGCGCGTGTGTGCATGTGACTTTGGGCATGCATGTGTGTTTGTGCGTGCGAGTGTGCGCGTGTGTGTATGTGTGTCTGAGTGAGTGCATGTGCGTGTGTGTGCATGTGGGCGTCTGAGGATTTGTAGAATGCCAACATGTGAGGGCTGACGTGTAGATGTGAGTATCAGCACGCATGTGGATGCAATGCAAACGCACGGACGTTGTCATAGTGATTTTGGGCAGCAAGCGTGCATGCGAGTTCAATACAGAAATATGGACGTTGTCATGCTTATTTGAGCAGCAAGCGTGCATGCGAGTTCAATACAGGAATATGGACGTTGTCATGCTGGTTTGGGCAGCAAGCGTGCATGCGAGTTCAATACAGAAATGTGGACGTTGTCATGCTGGTTTTGGGCAGCAAGCGTGCATTTAAATGCTGCACAAAAGAAAAGAGGAAGCAGTGCTGGTTTGGGGCAGTAAGCATGCATTTGAAAGCAGCACAAAACTGCAACTGTGCATGACTGGCAGTTATTACTGTCCAATGCTGTCCAATGGAAACGCGTGGGGGGCGGTGTGCTGGTATGAGAGGTTTGTGCACAAAGGTAGTGTACCAGTAATTACAGTGCGTCTAATCAAGACCAGTCAGCAAGCTTGTCAGTTCTTCTCTTCCTTTTGCGGCAGAGGAGCGTTGCAGTTCCTGGCATTCGAGTGGCTTTTGGCCGTTGAATCAATTACAAGAGGGTTTTCTTTGCCTTCATGGGTTGTTTAATACCCACCTGTGTTTTCACCATGGGGTGGTCATTCAGCTGTGTGATGGTCATTCGTCTGCATTAACATAGTTCCTGTGTAGTCGCAGATGAGCTGTTGAGAGGTGGTCATGTTAAAGCATATATCAGAGGTCTTACACACCATTGGCAAGCTAACGTGCTTGCTTGCCAATGGTGTGTAAGACCTCTGATATACACCTCAACAGATCATCGTGTGAACGAGAATGCAGTGCATGTCATCGTCCAGTGCGTCACCTCTACTATTTATTTTTATTCACGACAGCTGTTGAGAGGTGATCATCGTGTGAACAAGAATGCAGTGCATGTCATCGTCTTGTGCGTCACCTCTACTATTTATTTTCATTCACGACAGCTGTTGAGAGGTGATCATCGTGTGAACAAGAATGCAGTGCATGTCATCGTCTTGTGCGTCACCTCTATTATTTATTTTTATTCACGACAGCTGTTGAGAGGTGATCATCGTTCGTGTGAACAAGAATGCAGTGCATGTTAACAGCAGGAGCTAGTAAAATGCACGTGTGTGTCTTAGCAATCCAGTGGCTGGTGTTTACGTCTGAGTAGAAAGAAAGATTGAGCGCCTCACAATGACGGCCTGACAATTAGAGGAAGCACTGACATACATACGTACACACACACGAGCAGCAACAGCGACCAGTGCACAGAAGCATGTCGCACACTCTATGCATACACAGTGCACACAGGCACGCACACACACACACGCTCAAAAATAAGGCGATCACTACTACGCATGCACAGTCAAACACGCACGTAGTCAAATACACACAAGCAAGCTGGCACACTCACACACGCACGCACACACACGCACGTTAACACACGCATACACACATACATGCACAGGCACACCGAGTGGGTAAGGACAAGGACTGGGAACGAGAGCGAGGAAGTGAGAGGGAGAGAGGGAGGGAGGGAGGCAGCAGCG
>Ga0307945_1004188_pt1 | contig 11683 bp, 15 predicted proteins | sample OrgLakmetagen228_FD_201818 | JGI IMG/M metagenome (GOLD analysis project Ga0307945, IMG submission 201818) | Saline water microbial communities from Organic Lake, Antarctica - #228 | ecosystem: Environmental > Aquatic > Non-marine Saline and Alkaline > Saline | place: Antarctica: Organic Lake...
GGTGGGGTGGTACCCCGGAGGGAGTTTAGATTTGGGGGGGGGGGCTCCAGTTTTTTCCTGGGCCACTTCCACGGAAATTTATATGTATCATCAAAATCCTTAGCTCAAGCCTGGTCGAATGCCTTCCTTTTTGAGCAAACTGGGGGGGTCTGTGGACATGTCCAAAAGTCAGAGGCACACGTGTTCGGGTGCAGGCCGCGGGGTGAGTCAAGCCACTGGAGCAGCATTCATTCCAAACTTCCAGGATTGTGCCAGCATGAGATAGTCAGTAGAACTATGAAAAATTGGAGGCAATGTGGGGCTGTGCAAGCCAGCTGTGGGTGACTGGTATGTCTTGTGTGCATGGCTGCCCGTATCTCAGTTTATGCCCCATAACTCTGCAACAATTCAGTTTCAGGTCTTGATGAGTATGCAGATGGATGCAGAATTAAAACAAGAGCAGATCAGTACCCTTTTTCCAGGGTAAGGGCACTGGAAGGGGGGGGTTGGGGGTGGGTGGTCCCTCAGGGGTCTCCACCCCAAAAGGTATACGTGCCAAAAAATAAACAGCACCCTCCTGTTCCTCTGAAGCTCTATTAGCAGCAGCAGCATGCACCACAGTATACTCAACCAAAACAAAACTGACGAGAGCAGCATGAAGGGTAGGTATAGAAACCCTACACATGCAGTGGCAGACAGCTTTACGGCTGCGAAACGTATTTGACCGCTCATGCATTCTTCAAGGTCATCTCCAGCACACGTAAAGAGCAAGCACAAAAAACGGCACCCACCTGATGAGAGCAGTGTAGGTGGTGGCAGACGGCTTCAAAATCATCTCCAGCACACGTAAAGAGCAAGCACCAGTGACACCACTCACCTGATGAGAGCAGTGTAGGTGGTGGCAGACGACACCCACCTGATGAGAGCAGTGTAGGTGGTGGCAGACGGCTTCACGCCTGCAGAGAGCATGCGCTCGTAGATTTGCAAAGCATGCTCTGCCTGACCCCCCTTGTTGCATGCACTGATGACCGTGTTATACGTGCGCACTTCGGCTTGAATGCCCTGCACAGAAATGTCAGAGATGGCCGTGGGTATCGCATGTGTGCAAAACATTGGTTGTCGTGAAACCTTTCACGCACTGATGGAAATGTAAACAAGGTGCATACTTGGGCTTGACCTGCAAAGAAAAGTCAGGGGTCACCACGGACATTGCATGTGTGCAAGCATTTTCTTTCCCTGTTTATTGCACGCACTTCTTTCCCTGTTTATTGCACGCACTTCTTTCCCTGTTTATTGCACGCACTGATGACGGTACTGTAGGTGAGATAGCAGGCATGTGCATTACAGCGCGAATGTTTTGCGATGTGAAAGGAGAAAGGCCCAAACACGTCCACATGCACAGGCTAATGTAAGAAACGTCATCTGCCTCTGGCCTGATAAAAGTCTTTCTCTTATACGCTTCAATCAGGTCATCTTCCTGAGTGATCAAAGTGCAGAAACGGAAACAAGCAGCAATTGCCCTACCCTTCTGGCCTGATTAAAGCCTTTCTCTTACGTGCCATATTCAGAACACCATTTTTCTGAACAGACAAAAGGTACAAAAACGATAACAAGCACCAGCTGCCCTACCCTTTCGCTCCAGCCTACGTGACATCTCCATGGTCTCTCTTACTGCTACCACTTTGAAAATTACCGAGGGAGACATCAGGGTTCGTAAGAACACAAAGCACAAGCACTTATAGAGCATACACACACACGCATGCAGGCACGCACGCACGCACACACACAACACACACACTCGCACACACACACACTCGCACACACACCTGTTGCTCAAGCCTATCCAGCGTCTTGATGGCCTCCTCCCACTGCCCCCGCTTCACGTACACGTCAATGAGAATGTTGTAGGTGACCAGGTTCGGGGCAATGCCCTCCTCCAGCATCTGTCTGTACACATCCTGGCCTAGGTCAAGCTCGTTTGCCTTGATGCACACATTCATGAGCGCGGAGTAGCTGCGTAGTCGGTGGTGGTATATTTTGCAAGCGAGTCAATACGCGGAAGGCACAGGCTTATTCAGGTTGTTTTCCTTGATGCACACATTCATGAGCGCAGAGTAGCTGCGTAGTTGGTGGTGGTATATTTTGCAAGCGAGTCAATACGCGGAAGGCACAGGCTTGTTCAGGTTGTTTTCCTTGATGCACACATTCATGAGCGCAGAGTAGCTGCGTAGTCGGTGGTAGTATATTTTGCAAGCGAGTCAATACGCGGAAGGCACAGGCTTGTTCAGGTTGTTGGCCTTGATGCACACACTCGCTTGCGTGAAGCAATCGCTTAGCAAAGCATGGTAATGTAATGCTTTTATGAGACAAATATTAAAACAAGCGCACGCACATCAATTTTTATGATGTACTTGCCCTTTTCTATTGTCGTCCAACACAATAGAATCCTTCACACAAACTACTGAGACCTGAGACATCATGCCAAGCTTTGATTTCATGAAGTGCAAGCAAGACGAGCATTGCTTTATGTACAAGTAGTTGTGCATTGCTTTCTTTACAAATATACATGCATCAACATATTTTTGCGACTTGCAAATGCATACATTCTATCATTCTTGCTTTCATGGTACAAACTTAATATCTCATGCACGTGTGCCTCTTCTGCACATACCTACCTCCTGTACACAAACTGAGCATTTACTTGCGCAAGTTGTTCCCAATGCCTGTCCTACGGTTTTTTACGTCCTAAATGTGTTTTAAATGTGTCCTAAGCAAGTCCTAAGGGTGACCTAAGGGTGTCCAAACTTGACTTAAGTGAGTAAGTCTTCCTTTTTGCCACTCACGTGTGTACGTTGCACTCAATGCCTCTGCTGCGCATCTCAGCCACAAGCTCAAGCGCACGCCTCAGTTGCTGATGAGAGCCACACTGTGTGGCAGCCATGTGGGTAGGCACATGAATTTAAGCTTCATGGTCGAGTTACAACCCAGTGTATGCCTGCGTAATCTGAAGCCGCAATTGCTGATGAGAGCCACACTGTGTGGTGGCAATGTGGGTGCACGCACAAACAAATAAAGGTCAAAGCATGTATGCACGCCTGCTTAATCTCCTAAGACCTTCATTGCTGATAAAAGCCACACTGTGTGGTGGCAATGTGGGTGCACGCACAAACAAATAAAGGTCAAAAACAAAGCATGCATGCACGCCTGCTTAATTTACGAGATTTTCATTGCTGATAAGAGCCACACTGTGTGGTGGCAATGTGGGTGCACGCACAAACAAGTAAAGATAAAAAACAAAGCATGCATGCACGCCTGCTTAATTTCACGAGACCTTCATTGCTGATGAAAGCCACACTGTGTGGTGGGAATGTGGGTGAGCACATGAACGAGTCACCTGTGTATACTTGCGTAATCTGAAGCGTCTTTTGCTGATGAAAGGCACATCGCAAGGGACTGGGGCTAAGCCAAACAGTCTTCTTGGTGCAAATTGGGAAATGTATTAAACCTGTCGTGTGCGTTCTTCCTGAATTGTCTTTCTGCTACTGAGAACCACATTGTCAAACACAAATGCATGCACGCACACAGGTACGCACGTAAACGCACAGACAGACACACACACGCGCACACACGCACATACACATGCAAACACACACACACACACCTGTGAAATCATGGTTGTGTAGGTGTACAAGTCGCATAGGTGCGACAGCTCGTGGGTGGAAGGCAGGCCTCTCAACCAATCAAACACGTCCACAGCACGCTTCAAATTCCCTTGCTTTGACAGCTCTTTTAGCAGAGCAGCTGTGGCGCTGCTGTCTAGATAGTACAGACCCTGTGTGCGTGCGTGTGTGTGTGCGTGTGCCGCACATACATGTGTGTGTAAACGGTTATAAGAACGCACACATTACATTTGCAGCCTTTCACTTCTTCTTTTCTTCTGCACCGACAACTTGTTGTACCTGTAGAATTGTAGTGAATGTTGTAGACTTTAGTGAATGTTGTAGACCTGTAGACTTGTAGACTTGTAGACTTGTAGTGAATGTTGTAGACGTGTAGTGAATGTTGTAGACTTGTAGTGAATGTTGTAGTGAATGTTGTTGTACCTGAAGACTTGTAGTGAATGTTCAAGCCGAGATGGCTAAATTGCAACCAGTGGCTACCTCAGGTTTGAGTAGTGGCCATCTAAATTTAAAGAAGCCGGAAATGGGCTGTTTGATGAAGTGAAGCAGCAGAGGCTGTTCAAAAATCGTAGCAACGCCATCGCAGGCAACGCGCCTTTTTGCTTGCGTAGGGCAAACTAATGCTCACTTTCTTCCTTTCTGCAGCACGCACACACACACACACACACACACACACACACACACACACACACGCACGCACGCACGCACGCACGCACGCACGCACGCACACACACACACACACACACAAAGCTGTGAGATCCAAGTTTGAGGCGCATGTATGCAGGGTTTGCTTAAACAAGCATGCCCTACTAACCCTAACCCTAAGCAGCAATAAATCACTCTCCATACACCCTCATGCACAAGCATATCTCTATCCTCGTTCTTAGCTTACTACGGCTCTGAGAGTCACGATTTCTTGCCGCGTCGAATGCGCGATGTCCGCCGTACCTTTTCTACGGCAGCGATGGTAGACTCCTGCGGTGCCAGCTTGAACACGATGCGGAGGATGTCCTCCACCGTCATATCAGCGTAAGGGGCATTTGCCTCTCCCTCCGTCAACCTCTGGCCCTTGCCCACCTTTGTGACCTGCGCGCGTTAATTATATATTTTGTTGCGCGCGTCATTATATTATGTTGTTAGTAAGCTTCGCACTGAGAAGTCAGTGAGCCAGCCTCTCCCGCCGTCAGCCTCTGGCCCTTGCCCACCTTTGTGACCTGTGCGCGTTTTTATATTTCATGTTGTTACTGAGCTATGCTTTGCACCGAGACGTCAGTGAGCCAGCCTCTCCCTCCGTCAGCCACTGGCCCTTGCCCACCATATCGTGGTGGCGTGCATTGTAGTGCATAAATTAATTACTGTCGTTACAGAGCTACGCTTGCGACTTCACTGAGGTGTCAGTGAGCGAGTCTCTCACACCGACACCCTCACGTCTTTCCTTTGCGGCCGTTGCGACCGTTGCAAAACCTACGTGCACTGTGCAGGCACTGTACATACTGTCAGGGTGTACAGTGTGTCCAGTTTGTACAGTGTAAACAGTGTGTTCAGTGTGTACAGTGTGTACAGTGTGTACAGTGTGTACAGTCTGTACAGTGTGTACAGTGTGTACAGTGTGTACAGTGTGTACAGTGTGTACAGTGTGTACAGTGTGTACGGTGTGTACGGTCTGTAAAGTGTGTTCAGTGTGTACAGGGTACACTGTGCAGGCACTGAACACACTGTCAGTCCGTGCAGTGTGTACAGGGTTTGCCAGATCCGTATGTATTCACCGTTTATGACCATATATTTGGTGATTTCCCTGCCAAAAACACCGTATATACACCGTATGGATCTGGTTCTGGCCAACCCTAAGTACGCACCACTGCAACACCAAACACCTGAACACATCTGCCCACTGAGATAGCAGGAGCTGGCTTTGACTTCAGCTCGCAAATTTGCATCCCCCCTTGAAAGTTATATTAGCTTGCAGCATGTGATGAATAAATTTCAGGTACCTGGAATATCGAGGTGTGCTCCTCTGTGTGATTGCTGTGAGGAGCAGTTTTGCTGCTCTTTACCCTAACAACATGCTTTCTTAGGGCGTTTGCTTCCATCAGGGATCGCCACCACTTCAGGCCATACGTACCCTCATAAAAGCTGATGCGTACAACTACGAGGTCTGGAAGGCACTGCTTGCTGTGCTACACAGTTGTTTGCACATACACACACACACGCACACACACACACACATGTGCACAAACAAAAGCTCGAACACATCACCTGCTGGAACAGCTTCCTATATCCTTGATTTCGCCGCTGGCTGTTGTTCTGCTGCAACTGCTGTTGGGTGTAAGGCATCGGGGGTGCGGAGTTCTGAAACTGCTGAGACTGCTGCATCTGGGGCTGTGGCATCTGGACGTGGCTGCCTGTGTGAGGAAGCACAGAAAAATAAATAGGAGACATGCAATAGGGCTGGGACAGGACATTTGGGGGCCCTGCTTAAGGGCTGGGACTGCTGCATCTGGGGCTGTGGCATCTGGACATGGCTGCCTGTGTGAGGAAGCATCTGAGGATGAATCTAAGATATATTATTAAGGCAGGACAAGAGAAGCTGCAGGCAGCTGTGTTTAATGCTGTGGGTGATGCATCTGTGGCACCTGAGCATGGCTGCCGGTATATGGTGAGGATCATAAAGAGGCAGACACAAATTTGGTCACTGAAGGTGTGTTGGGGCTGCATTGTGAGGCTGGGTGTGTGTGTGTGTGTGTGCTTGTGCGCCGCGTGTGGTGTGTTTGTGTGTGTGTATGTGTGTGCGTGTGTGTGTTTGTGCACGTGCGGTTGTGTGCACGTGCGTGTATTTGTGCACGTGCGTGTGTTTGTGCACGTGCGTGTGTGTGCTCGTGCGTGTGTGTCGATGTGTGCTTGTGAGGGTTTACGTGTCGTATGCATTGTCGGAGCAATTGAAAGGGAGATGAGTGCACATCACACGCACACCTGCACTCACACGCGGTCACATACACATGCTGCCTGCATGACAGGTGAATGCCTCCAAGGTTGGCTCATTCTTCCCAAGATACACAAAAGAACAAAACGGCTGGTAGGGCGGTCAGGGAAACACCCAGATACCATCGTTACTACTAATCATTAGTAATCATACAGGCACGGCTGCACCATGACATTTGCCTTGGAGTGACGGAGGGTGCGTGAAGTCATGTGCAATTGCAAACGCGGCACTGCAATTCAGCCTACAGCACGTCACCTTGAGCAGAGGGTGTGGAAGGCAGCCAGCCAGTGAGGTCAGTGCTGCTTGGGCCCTCTTGAATGCTGCCCTGCACGTTGGAGGAGCTTGACAGGCCCCCCTGCAAGCTTGCAGGGCCTGCTGCACCTGCAAACCCCCCTGAGAAGCCCGCAAAGTCCCCACTAGCCAAGGAGAACACGCTGTGCGCCCCGCTGTGGGACATAGAAGCGTAGCTCTGAGCCTGGTTCTGGCTCCTGAACTGCGCAAAGTCGGTGGAGCTGAGGACCCCCCCAGATTCAAAGGCAACGCTGTCCAGTTCGCTGAAGTGCTGCTGGGGTAGCATGAAGGTGTGCTCCGTGTAGGGGGTCCCCATTGGAGCGGAGGGAGGCCCCATCGTGACTCCAGCAAGCCTGCGTGCGTGCGTGTGCAAGTGTGTGTGAGTGTGTGTGTGTGTGTGTGTATGTATGTGTGTGTGTGTGTGTGTGTGTGTGTGTGTGTGCGCCCGTGTGCGTATTCGTGTGTGTATATGCGTGTGTATGTACGAGTTTGCGTGTGTGTTGTATGATGTATGTGTGTGTGTGTGTGTGTGTGTGTGTGTGTGTGTGTGTGTGTGTGTGTGTATGTGTGTGTTATGCATTGGCAGTTGTTGCGTGGCATGCGTGCACGATACGCATGGGCTTTCTGCATATGTTCAATTTGAGTATTGTAAATACAGGCATGCATGCAATAACATGACACGCATTTATGCCATACGCATATTTTCATGAGCTTGCGTGCGTATTTTCATGCGAGTGCGTATCTTACCTTGCTGTTAGCTCTGCAGCAGCATCTGCAGCGAAGTCTGCCCCCTGAAAGAGCCCCAAGTGATGGCCAGGGAATACAGGAACCATCGTGACGGGAGTTTCAGCCATGGCTGCGATTTGCTGCTTTTATGGAACGAGGTAATTTCTTAACATAATTTATTGAATGGGAAGGTACCGAAACTCTGCAGCGAGGTGTTTCACGAACTTAAGTATGGAGAGTTCAGCAATTGCATTGCCTTATATCCTATCAGTGCCTCGTAATCGAATCTGAACAGTCGATTGAGTCTTGTACAGAAAGAGATTGCGTGTCACCATTTTTCAGTGGTCAATCACTTTAAAATTAGAATTAAAACAAAAACGTCGATCTCGGATGGTCCCAATTATAGATCGGTTTACAAAAATAATTTTATAATGAACTAGGATTAAGATGGTCCATCACAGCATGTTGTGGGCTTATTATATGCTCTTGGTCTTTCTCCCTACATCTCAAGCGCAATTCTTTGATGGGAGCAATTTCTTTGCTTTAAACAGCAACAGATCTGCAGGAGCTGGCTTGGTTCTCAACCTTCTACCGAACGGCTCTTCCTTGCGTGATCAGCTAGTCTCGGCCGCTATGCAGGTAGTAGATCAAATGGTTGGACTACAACAGCAACCTTTCATGATGCTTGCATGATAACTTAACATTCCTCGCCTCATCAAGCCAGGTCTCTCCCCTTGCACCTGGTCTACTGAGACGGCCGTCGTCATCGCGTAATGAGGAAAGTGACACAAAAACCGAACAACCATCAGCGCAGAAAGGTTTGTCAGGCAAAGCCATAGGACAAGCGTTGTTTCAATCATCCTTGCGCTGCAGCAAATTCCTTTGATGGCTTTGATCAACAACATGGCAAAAGATCAGTACATTTATGAACAGGCGGCCAACAAGCTGAGTGTGCAGAGGTGAAGGAAAAGGCATTTAAGCTGATCAAGGAAGCCTTTCAGGTATGCTTGTATAGAAAGATGTCGCTGTGCTTACTGCATATTCCACGTCAAATATGAAGACGGTTAAATTGTGAAAGCTGCGTCACACACACACACACACACACACACACACACACACACAAAAACACACACACACACACACACAAACATACACGCACGCACAAAAACACAGACAAACAAACACACAGACACACACGTACACGTAAACACACACACAACACGGCAACAACAGGGGTCAGAGTGCTACTCTAACGGAGATATTCAGGACGGCAGCGTTAATTTCGGTTTCTTGGGCGCTGAGGAAGAAACTGAGGACTGTGGTGGCCAGAACTGTGCATGTGAGCATCAGGCCGTAGCTTCTGTTATTTTACAGCTATGTACGGCTAGCAAAATGTCTGATGTAACGTATTAGTGTTGACAAATTTCTTTTTCCTTACCACAGACACAAACCCTAATTCGCCGGTAAGTGCTGGTTCATATTAAAGCATTGACCGCACACTCACTTTAGCTCGAACACACAGCGTCCACTTCCTTACCCCTGCAGTATGGTCTTGTGATACTGCCATTTAACAAAGGTATGCATTTAACAAAGGTATGGTCTTGTGGTACTGCCATTTAACAAAGGTGAGGCGTACCATAGCTGCATTGATGCATTATTGCCAGGCATGTACACTCTTGCTCAACACGCGTCAAAAGTTGCAGCAGCACGTGTTGGCAATCTTGCTTTTACATTCAGAGGAAAGCCCTCGCAAGGCCAGCAGTTCGTTGACCCCTGAGTTTGTGCGCAAGGACATTGAGACACGTCAGGATGCGCAAGAGAGTGCCGGTGCCTTTGAAGGGGGATTCGGCGTCGGGCACTCCTCCTCCTTCCAGCTTATGGGTGATGAGGTGTGCGTCCATTGATAGCCATCTTGAAGTGGGTGCTTGACAAAAAATCATACCTGCAGATCCCGATATGCATGTGCATTGAAGCATTGCCTTTTTCACCAAGCCATGAAAAGTCCATGCTTGTTGTTGGTGAATGCAGAGCGGGAATACACAGGGGGAAGCAAACAATTGGCTTTCATTAGTTTCATGTGCTCATTGACGTGAATTGGTCAGCACTTACTAGCTAGCTGGTTCTTTGATTGTTCAGGAACTGAAAATGGTAATTTTGTTGCAGTAACATGCATGATTGTTTTGCTGCAGTCAAGAAGGGTGAAGGAGTACTTCCGTTGACGGATGCGCATAATAGTGTAATAGCAATTCTCATGCAGAGACTATTCAATTGCACGGGGTCTTACAGCCAATGCAACATGCATGCACTCCTTTTCTATAAGGGCCAAGGAATAAGCACGATCACCAATTGAGGTCTTCATTCAAAAAACGCAACCTGTGTCAAGAGGCGAAATTGCCTTGTGCACAACTTCAGATTGCCAATGCTTGAAGTTTGAGCTCATTCAAGTTCCAAATACCTGCTAACCTTTTGCTTGTTTTTAAAAATGCCATGACCCAACGTTGTGTGCTCTGGTCGCAGGTTGTTGTCGTTGCAGGTTGTCTCCCTGGTGAGTACAATAATCTCTTATGTACGGTCCTTGCTTTTGTGTTCGATACAAGTTTCCAATGTTTTCATTGCATCCTTAGACATCTAGGTCTACCAGATCACCCAGTGACTCAAACACAGCTCGTAAGCTGAATTGGACTTCTTTCATTGTAACTTTAATCATTGCAAAAATATGGAGTTAGGCTCAATTGTGGGCAGGTAATGATTTTCTTGCCATTTCCCTTTGAAATTTTCAGTCAAAAGGGGTGCCAAAAAGATGTCCCCCCCCCATATACCTTTGTTTATCCACAGCGGCTTAATATTATAGTAGGATTACCTATGTCGATATTTTGTGGAGAAAATATGCCCTGGTTTGGGGTTGATACAGCCATGGTACACCAAGGCCCATTGGGTCGATATCGCAACCCCATTCTTCTCACTGTGTATCAATGAATTATAAATACAAAGATGTTGCGCTACGAATAATGAGCATGGTAGAGGGGAATCGTGGTTGTCCTCTTCTGGCCAGGCACAAATGTGTCCTGATGAACGCTTTTAAAGCAGCAGCCATGCTTTGCATCCGTCTTCACCAGAAGCGTCTATGCACACTGCTTTCCTTTACCATGCTTTAATGACAGAGTCGGATGCGAGCAGATACTGGAGCTGGGTCCCTTATGTGCACACTGCATGGGATGAAGACGTGGGTAAAGCTGTAGCTATGGCTCTGGCCAACTCAGTTGCATGTTATTTGCAATATGGCTCTGGGCAAGTCAGCTGCATGTTAAGTGGCTCTGGCATAATCAAGATCTGGGTGACAATTAAGGCGTGGATGACAATACGTGGTCTGGTTTAGTCGTTTAGAGCAGCTGCAGATCTGACCTGCTCAACACATGACATCTTGCTTATGTTTGGCACAATTTACCTTTCGCACTGCAGCGAAGCTCATGGGTCACCGTGTTTGCGTCAGTGCAGGATGCTATCGGTACTTATCAGGTTGGTCCCCTATTTAGAGAGAATAACAGAAATGTCTAAATGGCTGTCCTTTTTTGTGCGTTCTCTTTACGCTGGTGCGGCTCGTTTCAACTGTTAAAATAAAGTGGGAACACCAAGGTCAGATAGTGTTTCCAAATCATTTTTTGGTTTTTCCTCTTGCTCAGGCCCCTCTAGCCAATGGCTCACTCCCTGGATGGACCATAAGGAACCGTCAGAACTCCACCCTTCCCTCAATCATTAATGCAACAACAAAGAGTGCAGCGAATTCTCTTTGGGGGGGGCTACTGGACATGAAAGCTGACACCGAAATCGACCCCGACAATGCTTCTTCACAGTTTTCAATCGTGAGTACGGACGCTTGAGCAACATGAATAGGCAGACAAATTGATAAATAGATAGGTAGATAGATGGTTTAATAGATAGATAGATGAATAGTTAGATAGATAGATGGATAGATGGATAGATAGATAGATAGATAGATAGATAGATAGATAGATAGATGGATGGATGG
>Ga0307945_1004189_pt1 | contig 11683 bp, 13 predicted proteins | sample OrgLakmetagen228_FD_201818 | JGI IMG/M metagenome (GOLD analysis project Ga0307945, IMG submission 201818) | Saline water microbial communities from Organic Lake, Antarctica - #228 | ecosystem: Environmental > Aquatic > Non-marine Saline and Alkaline > Saline | place: Antarctica: Organic Lake...
TGCGCACAGTGTGCTCCTGTCTGTGCTTCAACACACAATGCGCTCTGGCCATTGCGCACAGTGTGCTCCTGTCTGTGCTTCAACACACAATGCGCTCTGGCCATTGCGCACAGTGCGCTCCTAAAATGCGCACAGGTACCTTGTGTACATGCTTCGACACACAGTGCGCTCCTATCCATGCTTCAACGCACACCTTTATATGTGCTTCAACACAGTGCGCCCTGGCCATTGCGCACAGTGCGCTCCTAAAATGCACACAGGTACCTCGTGTACATCTGTGCTTCGACACACAGTGCGCTCCTATCCATGCTTCAACACACACTCTTATCTGTGCTTCAACACACAATGCGACCTGGCCATTACGCACACTGTGCTCCTAAAATGCGCACAGGTACCTTGTGCACATCTGTGCTTCGACACACACTGCACTTCTATCCATGCTTCAACGCACACTCTTATCTGTGCTTCAACACACAATGCGACCTGGCCAATACGCACACTGTGCTCCTAAAATGCGCTCAGGTACCTTGTATACATCTTTTTCATCGACTTTCAAAATGCGCACAGGTACCTTGTGTACATTTTTTTCATTGACCACAACAGACACAAACGCCCCATTGGAAGCGCTCCCATCAGAAAGTGAGTGACGCTTATAAAGTAATGCAACTTTAGATCATTACATCTTGAGAATGCCTTTCACAGTGTGTTGCAAGTTGCAACAGAGTATCAAATGACACGTGCCCTACTTTTACCTTATAGACGTAGGTTGCACGCTCTCACCTTAGAGCCTCCTGTTTTATTTGCGTTGGTGATCATGTTGATCGCAAGAGTGCACCAAACTGGCTCATTTCATTCCCTTCTATTGTGTGTTAAGTGCATATTGTTGCTTGCGGGGTGTTTCTTAATCAGTTGTCTCAAAATGGTCAGTGCATACGGCTGAAAAGTCAAGCATCTTGGTTGAAGGGTTTGCGGCCCTCACCTCAGGCTCGCCAAACCTTTCGACAGATGAATGTACGTTGTCACCAAAACCTGAAAGAGCTCGTTTGTTGATTAAACAAAGGTAGTAAAAACCGATGTTTCGACTAGCTAGTCAGAGCCCCGTTAGTGACAGCGTACCATCATATCAGGCATGCATGCAAAATTGGTGGCGTGGTACTGCCTTCAGGTGGTCAGTAGCGTTAAATATTAGTGGCGTGGTAAATTAAAAATTAGTGGCGTGGTAATATATATATTAGTGGCGTGGTACTGGCTTCAGTTGATCAGTAGCGTTAAAATTTAGTGGCGTGGTAAAGTAAAAATTAGTGGCGTGGTACTGCCTTCAGGTGATCAGTAGCGTTAAAATTTGTGGCGTGGTAAATTAAATGTTAGTGGCGTGGTAAATTAAAAATTAGTGGCGTGGTAAATTAAATATTAGTGGCGTGGTAAATTAAAATTTAGTGGCGTGGTAAATTAAATATTAGTGGCGTGGTACTGCCTGCAGGTGATCAGTAGTGCTAAAAATGAGTGGCGTGGTAAATTAAATATTAGTGGCGTGGTAAATTAAAAATTAGTGGCGTGGAAAATAAATATTAGTGGCGTGGTACTGCCTGCAGGTGATCAGTAGCGTAAAATATTAGTGGCGTGGTAAATTGAATATTAGTGGCGTGGTAAATTAAAAATTAGTGGCGTGGTAAATTAAAAATTAGTGGCGTGGAAAATAAATATTAGTGGCGTGGTACTCTAACTTCTGGTGATTAGCAGCATTAGGGTTTCCATAAGTTTGCATTCATTTTTTCACAATCGTTCCTGTTACCAACACATTCAGTACTCAAAACCCTGTGAGTGACAGCATGTTATGCAAGCATTCAGTATTCAGAGCCCCGTGAGTGACAGCATGTCATGCAAGCTTTCGGTATTCAAAGCCCCGTGGTTGACAGCATGTTATGCAGGCATGCAGTGTTTAGAGCCCTGTTAGTGACGGCATGTCATGCAAGCTTTCAATATTCAGAGCCGTGGTTGACAGCATGTTATGCAAGATTTCAGTATTCAAAGCCCCGTTAGTGACAGCATGTTATGCAAGCTTGCATACTTTGTGGCATGTTAATAGCATAAGGTTGTCAGTGGCATCAGGTAATCCATCATTTTGCGTTTAGTGTTTCCATAATCTTCCCCGTATACCATCAGAAAGAAAAAGAAAGAAAAGAAAAGAAAAGAAAAAGAAGAGCTACGCGGGCAGCATAACACTCCCTGCATCAATTAAGGTATACCCTCACCGTATACCCTCAGTAAGGCCATTGCTTTCAGGTTGTCCCTCAGCGCGCGATGCTTGAAGCAGTTTCTTAAAAGTCGGAGCAATAACGATGTCATCAGGAGCATTAAAAATGTCTGTTGCAACTCTTCCCGTCTCAGGTTCAGGACCTGCATGGGAGTAATTAATCAAGATAATGTTTGGAAGCTGGACCTATTCACTAACATGGCGCACGCATACATACAAACATGCACACGTGCACACACAGACAGACAGACACATACACACGCACATCCGCAGGCTTGCATTTTGGAAGAACCTTGCCGAGTATTTTCCGGCGAGCTTGGTAAAGACTGCAGAGCTGGATAGGCACAAGAACTACATATTTTGCGCCCACCCGCATGGTAAGCTACAGAGCTAGACATAGGTACTAAACGCTATGTGTCCGACCACACGGCAGATTGCAGGGCTAGACACACACGTGGAGAAATCATATCATGCCCACCTGCGAGGTAAGCTACTGAGCCAAAAATAGATACGCGCAAGTGTGCATCTGACCACACAGCAAATTGCAGGAGACACGCACATGAAAAAAATGGTCATGCGAGGTAAGATACTGAGCCAAATGTAGATACGCGCAAGCATTTCGTGCCTTTCTGCACAACCAGCTGCCACGTTGTTGCAACTTCCTGCACAACCTTCCATGCCTTTCTGCACAACCAGCTGCCACGTTTCAACTTTCTGCACAGCATTATGTGCCTTTCTGCACAACCAGCTGTCACGTTGCAACTTCCTGCACAGCATTCCCTTGCCTTTCTGCACAACCAGCTGTCGCGTTGCAACTTCCTGCACAACATTTTGTGCCTTTCTGCACAACCAGCTGTCACGTTGCAACTTCCTGCACAACATTCCCTTGCCTTTCTGCACAACGGGCTGCCACGTTTTCAAAGCTTGCCTTGCCAAGTCAAGCAGCTGCTCCCTTGGTGAACATACACTTTCCATGCATTTTTGGTGAACATACGCCTTGTATGCATTTTTGATGAACATACGCCTTGTATGCATTTTTGGTGAACATACACTTTGTATGCATTTTTGGTGAACATACGCCTTGTATGCATTTTTGGTGAACATACACCTCCCCTGGTGCACTTGGTGAACATACGCCCTCCAAGCAGCTGCACCTTTGGTGGACATACACTTTCCATGCATTTCTGGTAAACATACGCCTTGTATGCATTTTTGGTGAACATACACCTTGTATGCATTTTTGGTGAACATACACCTTGTATGCATTTTTGGTGAACATACACTTTCCATGCATTTTTGGTGAACATACACCTTGTATGCATTTCTGGTAAACATACGCCTTGTATGCATTTTTGGTGAACATACACCTTGTATGCATTTTTGGTGAACATACACCTTGTATGCATTTTTGGTGAACATACACTTTCCATGCATTTTTGGTGAACATACACCTTGTATGCATTTTTGGTGAACATACGCCTTGTATGCATTTTTGGTGAACATACACCTTGTATGCATTTCTGGTAAACATACACCTTGTACGCATTTTTAATGAACATACACTTTGTATGCATTTTTGGTGAACATACACCTTGTATGCATTTTTGGTGAACATACACCTTGTATGCATTTTTGGTGAACATACACCTTCCACGCAAGGCAAATGTTACAATTTCTGTAGTTGCTCTTCCTTCCTCACAAGGCAGGAGGTGTCGTTCCTGCAATTACTCTTCCTTCCTTACAAGACAAATGATATAATTTCTGTGGTTGCTCTTCCTTCCTCACAAGGCAGAAGGTGTCGTTCCTGCAGTTACTCTTCCTTCCTTACAAGGCAAATGATATAATCTCTGTAGTTGCTCTTCCTTCCTCACAAGGCAAATGATATAATCTCTGTAGTTGCTCTTCCTTCCTCACAAGGCAAAAGGTAACGTTCCTGAATCGCTCTTCCTTCCTCACAGGCAAATGGTATCTTTTCAGTTGTCGCTCTTCCATCCATACAAGGCGAAATGTAACTTTTTTATACAAGGCAGAATTGTAACATACAAGGCAAAATGTAAATTTTCTATACAAGGCAAAATTATAACTTTTCTATACAAGGCAAAATGTACCTCTTCTATACAAGGCAAAATGTAACTTTTCTATACAAGGCAAAATGTAACTTTTCTATACAAGGCAAAATTGTAACTTTTCTATACAAGGCAAAATGTAACTTTTCTATACAAGGCAAAATGTAACTTTTCTATACAAGGCAAAATGTAACTTTTCTATACAAGGCAAAATGTACATCTTCTATGCAAGGCAAACGTAACTTTTCTAAGGCTACTTGCCAGCTTCCCTTTTGTTGCTCTCACCAGGATCCATTCAAAGCTGTCAAATGTCTGGTGGATTGCAGATTTTTGAGAGACAGGCTCTAAAAGCAAACACAGGCCAAACATAGGCATGATGCCCCACAATTTGGGTTGGCCAGAACCATATATATACGGTGCATATACGGTGCATATACGGTACATGTGGCAGGGAAATCACCAAATGTACGGTGTGTATATACAGTTCTGGCCAACCCTACCTACAATGCGTGAAGCACTTGCTCATAACAAATAGGGCTTGACACAGCTAAATGAGCGTAAAAAAAGCCAAAACCTATATTAAGGAAGGCATAACGCCACTTGAAATTTCTAGCAGCGTTGTTCCCGTTAACTGTTCTCCATAACCGACAATTACACCCTTTCAATTCATTCTTCTAGTTTGTATTAGAACCAAAGACGCACACACACACACACGCACACACACACACACATACATACACACACATACACACACATACACAAACACATGCACGCAGGAGTGTGCTGTTTCAGCCACGTGGCCAACTTTCTTACTGAAGCAACTGGGTTCTCAGAAACGTTTCCTGGTGCGTGTGTGTGTGCAAGGGGTTGGTATGTTGAAGCGAGTGTAGTGATATGCTTGGAGCAAAAGAATCTATCCCTTGGCTAGGTTGAGTTTGTAATGCTCTTTTGTACACTGATAAATAAATATGCTGATATCAGGAGGCTGTTTATTTTATTTTTTGGAAGGCACGTTTTTTGCGGTGGACACCCCCGGGCGACCACTCACCCCCCAAACCCCCTTCCAGTGCCCCCACCCAGACAGAATGGGTACCAATCTGCTCCTTTTTAAATTCTGCATCCATCTGCATACTCATCAAGACCTGAAACTGAAGTGTTGCAGAGTTATGGGGCAAAAACTGTGATACGGACGCCCATGCACACGTGACCTACCAGGCACCCATAAGCTGCTTGCACGGTCTCACATTGCTTCCATTTCTTCTTAATTTCACTGACTATCTCATGCTGGCACAATCCTGGAAGTTTGAAGTGAAATGCTGCTTCATTGGCTTGACTCCTCCCGCGGCCTGCACTGAGTGCGTGTGCCTCTGACTTTTGGAAATGTCCACAGACCCCCCGTTTACCCAATTTACTCAAAGAGGGTGCCAATCGACTGGGCTTGAGCTAAGGATTCCGATGATATCTTTAAAAATCCGTGGAAGTGGCCCAAAAGAAACTGGAGACCCCCCCAAAAATAATATAACCACATCGGGGGACCACCCCACCCCACGCCTCCCCGATTCAACCCATATATATACCAATCAATAGCTCTTGACGTCAGGATTCCGAATATATAGTTTTTAATCAATTTGACACGTGCCGTCCGAAAGTTATGCTTCCTGCAGCCTCCATAAATGCTAATAAAAAGTATTGGTACATTAAAAGTCTTGCGTTCCCCACATAAGCCAAGTACAAGGAGGCACTGCAGTATCAAATAATCATAAGACATGTCATTGTAATACCGCAGCAACTGCTTGTGTGTGTGTACGTGCGTCGTGCACGCACCCATGCAAGAGTACGCATTAAACGGACGTACAATTTTCTGTGCTTTAGCTAAGAGTAAGGATTAAAAAGATGTAAGCAATTAATATATGTAAGCATTTAATTAAGTTTGTATTAAATAGAGTACGCATTAAATATTTGCATTAGCTAAGAGTAAGCATTAAATAGACGTACAATTTCCTGTGCTTCAGCTAAGAAATCATTTTGTGTCATGCCCACTTTGGCATCTACGCGTCCGTACGTATACTTTCTACTATTTTGTTCACAAACTTACTCCAACCCACCATTCCAATGCAAGACATGTGAGTGACTTGACCATGCACGCTCAAACTGCAGTTCAACATGCGTCATGTCCGTCCATGCACTCTGGCATGCAGGCATCTTTGTGTGTCTCTGTGTGTGTGTGTGTGTCTGTGTGTGTCTGTGTGTGTGCCCTCTCTGCTACTGGCTTTTTGTTGCCCACTTCGACTCGCGCCATTTCAGTACCAATAACCAGTGCTTTCACTGCGCGTGCTCAGACAGCAGCTCAGCATGTGTCGTAAAGTCACATTTAATATATACTTGTGCCATGTCCATACATGTGTCAAATCCAAACAGACATGACCAAACATGTATCACATCCAAACATGTGCAATGTCCATGCATGTGTCAAATCCAAATAAACATGTCCAAACATGTATCACATCCAAACATGTGCAATGTCCATGCATGTGTCAAATCCAAATAAACATGTCCAAACATGTATCACATTCAAACATGTGCAATGTCCAAGCATGTGTCAAATCCAAACAAACATGTCCAAACATGTATCACATCCAAACATGTGCAATGTCCATGCATGTGTCAAATCCAAATAAACATGTCCAAACATGTATCACATCCAAACATGTGCAATGTCCAAGCATGTGTCAAATCCAAACAAGTGCCATGTTTAAACATGGGTCATATCGTTATATCCATACATGCATCATATCATCATGCAGGCATCCGTATGTACCCGCTGCTGCTAGACGCCCACTTCTTTGCGCCCTTCCATCGTGATATTGCTCATCTCTCAGGATTCAAAGGCGCGAGCAAGGGCGCCATCCAGAACCTTCTCAACACGTGAGCGCTTACGTATTTGTCCAAAACTGATCAAGTCATACCTTAGGTCACAACATAAATAATGATACCAGTTTGTTGGGTTGACCAAAACCGTATATACACACCGTATACGACCGTATGTATGGTGATTTCCCTGCCAAAAATACCGTGTAATCACACCGTATATGACCGTATGTATGGTGATCCCCCTGCCAAAGCTACTGTTTATATACTGTATGTTCCTATAAATGTATGGTTTTGGCCAACCCTAAACATGAGTCATGACACAGGTTTTGACATGAGTCTAATATGTTTCAGCTCGATTTATGAGTGCCTATATGGAACTGCTCACTCCTTGCTGTTTCGTTGCTGGATGCCCACTTCTTTGCGCCCACCCATCGAGAGATCGCTTCACCTCTTAGCCTTAGCCTTTTGAAAGCATACCATTAGAATTGTCCACAACCGTATGTATACACCGTATTTGACCGTATTTTTAGTGATTTCCCTGCCAAAAATACCGTATACACACCGTATATATATGGCTCTGGTCAACTCTACATACCATACACATGCTGAACTTATGCCTGTTCATACTTGCGTGCCTGTCCTTGCATGCAACGATTTGACACCAATCTGATCGATGCATGCCTGATTTGACATCAACCTGATCGCTGCATACCTGTCTTTGCATGCAACGATTTGACATCGATCTGATCGTTGCATGCCTGATTTGACATCGATCTGATCGTTGCATGCCTGATTTGACATCGATCTGATCGTTGCATGCCTGATTTGACATCGATCTGATCGTTGCATGCCTGTCTTTGCATGCAACAATTCGACATCAATCTAAAATTTACTCAGATTGCAGAAACTAGCCAGATGCGTAATGGGTGTATGCGTGCCTTCTTTGAGTCTTCTTAAATCGTGGAAGCTAGTCTGAAGCTGCTCACAGCCGTTTTGGAGTCCTACTCAAATCGTGGAAGCTAGTCTGAAGCTGCTCAATGCCGTTTTGGAGTCCTACTTAAATCGTGGAAGTTAATCTGAAGCTGCTCAATGTTGTTTTGGAGTCCTACTCAGATCGTGGAAGCTACTCTGAAGTTGCTCAATGTCGTTTTGGAGTCCTACTTAAGTCGTGGAAGTTAGTCTGAAGCTGCTCAATGCCGGAGTCCTTCATAAATCGTGCAAGTTAGTCTGGAGCTGCTCAATTAGATTGTTTACAGGCTGGACATCTAGCCTGACCCTGCCCTATGTTGCCCACTCATGCTCTTTTTGCCTCGTTCTGTGTCTACGAGGGCTCAGTGCTGCTCAAAGACAGGCACCTAATCGAAAACGATGTAAGCTTTTTGTCCAGCAGCAGTGTTATCAAGTGGTAGGCTGCCTCGTCTTCTCTCTTCCTCCAACGGGCCGCCTCGTCTTCTTTCTTCGTTCCTTTTATGCTGTGCAAAGCACAAGCCGTGCAGAGGCGCTGCTTCTGCAGCTCGTTCCGTATTTGTTTTGCTGCTCTGTATCAAGGCCAGGTTGCTGGCCATTTTGGCACCCGCTTTCATAAATGTGTAGGGTTGGCCAGACCGTATACGTACGCTGTATATGACCGTATATTTCACAGAATCCCGCAAAAAATAGTGTATATACACCGTGTATATATGGTTTTGGCCAACCCTAAAATTGTGGGCTCTCCTGGAATCGTGCTCCTGCTGGTATCGTTTTTTAAGGTAGCCTGCTTCCCCCTTTGTTGCTCTGTATCAAGGCCAGGTCGCTGGCCGTTTTAACCCCCGCTGTCATAATTGTGGGCCCCCTTAAATCATGCTGGTATCATTCTCAAGGTAGCCTGCCTCCCCCTTTGTTGCTTTGTAGTCCCCCCCTGTCTCTCTCAACTAAGACAGTCTTAGTATCCCTGCCTCTCTTCATTAAGACAGTCCTAGTATCCCTGCCTCTCTCAACTAAGACAGTCCAAGTATCCCTGCCTCTCTCTATTTAGAAAGCCCTAGTATCCATGTCTCTCTCTAGTATTTAGAGAGTCCTGGTATCCCTGTTGCATTTTGTCTACTTTGCTGCTTCTCACATCTGTCTGACGTGTTGGCCTCATCGCATGCATGCATAAACACACGCATACACACATGCACATACACACACATATATATGCACACACAAACATAGCTTTTTCTTACATCGTTTGTGTACACAGATCAGACAAAGGCACTGCCGTGCTGCTCATCCCAGGAGGGGCTTCAGAGGCCCTGCAATCTGAGCCTGGGCACTATGACATTGTGAGTTGCAACAGGTTCACATTCTTGCTTGGGTAATAAAGTATGGAGGAACATGGTTACGTGTGTGTCTGTTTGGGCACTGCGACAGTGTGAAATGCATGTTCACGTTCTTGTGTGGTAAAAGAGTGTGAAGGGACATTTGGTTATGTGTGTGTATGTATGGGCACTATGACATTGTGAGTTGCAACAGGTTCACGTTCTTGCGTGGGTAATAAAGTATGGAGGAACATTTGGTTACGTGTGTGTCTGTTTGGGCACTGCGACAGTGTGAGTTGCATGTTCACGGTCTTGCATGATAAAAGAGTGTGGAGGAACATTTGGTTACGTGTGTGTCTGTTTGGGCACTGCGACAGTGTGAGTTGCATGTTCACGGTCTTGCATGATAAAAGAGTGTGAAGGAACATTTGGTTACGTGTGCGTCTGTATGGGCACTGCAACATTGTGAATTGCATGTTCACGATCTTGCGTGGTAAGAGAGTGTGAGCTGCATATTCACGTTATTGTGTGGTAAAAGAGCGTAAAAGAGTGTAAAAGAGTGTAATGGCATACATATTTTATCACATTCGTTACATACGATTATATACGATTATATGCTTAAGTTCTTTCGTAGGTACACGTAGGTAAGAAAGTATGAAGAGACACATGTTTGCATGACCGCGTTCTTGCGTGGTAGATAAGTCTACATGAAGACATGATTGCATGTCCATGTTTTCGCGTGCATAGAAGAGTGTGAAGGAGCATATGATTGCATGTGTATGGGTTTGTGTACGTACATGATGCCATGCACATGTATATGAACGTGTGCACGTCAGGTATTGAAGGGCGGATGAGAATGGGTGGGAGTGAGAGATCTCTAGGCGCGGCATCCTCCCCTCGTGCAGACTGAGCTTACGCTCTTCTGTGTTATCAGTGTCATAGATTTTTGGTCACTTGCATGCTCATAGGCTGATGTGTGATTGTAGGATGAAGGCACGCACACACTCTTTATTGGTCATGTGTTGAAATTACGTAATACAGTGCCTGGAACGACTGTGTGCTGGATTGTAATTGTGGGCTAAAGAAATGATGCTCACTGACATCACTGCATAAGGACCCGGCCACCATACCATTGCGTGTGGGTGTGCTTATTAGACCGTAAGAGTAGGATCAGCTCCTCCAATGCATGTACTCTTTCGTGCCGTCAGGGTTCCTTTGATTTGGGTTGAAGTCGTGTGATAAGGTGTCAATGACATGTTTGAGTTTAAGGATTTACCGGGTTACCTATAGGGTTTAGGTCAGGGTAGATTGAAACCCTAGGGTTTTTAAAAATGTCATGCCGTCAGCGTTCCCATGAATTGGGGTGTAGTTGTGGGTTGGGGTGTCAATAATTTTATGTCAAAGGAAGGCCGTACGCGGGCACCACCCCCAATAGCTCGGCCACCAAACCATATTGTTGTGTCTTGTTGGCGACACTGGATGTTATATGGCTAGGTATCTGAGTTAGTGAGCATCTGCCCCAAGAAAAGACAGCATGTAGATTGTGCAGGTTTGGCCGTATATATCGTATATACACGCCGTATATGACTATATGACCGTATGTTAATTAAATCCCTGCAACCAATCAAGTGTATACACCGTATATTTATGGTTCTGGCCAACCCTACAGGTTTGTGGGTAGAGGAAGCTTTGCTATTAGGACAAGGTCCAGATCAGCCGTGCTGTGAGGCAAAACTTGTTGAACCTTGTGTGTGCCGTATTCCCACCAAAACATAATTTAATATACCACTTGTGATGATATCTTCATCAAAACATAATTAAAAAAGGATACACCAGTTGTGATGATATCTTGACCAAAATATAATTTATCAAAGCGTGCGCCACTTGTGATGATATCTACACCAAAACATAAATTAAAAAAGAATATGCCTTTTGTGATGATATCTTGACCAAAACATAATTAATTAAAGCGTGCGCCACTTGTGATGATATCTACACCAAAACAATTCAAAAAGGATATGCCAGTTGTGATGATATCTTGACCATTCTTGTCTACTCCTGCCTGAGTCGTCATTGGGTGCTGGGTCGCAGGTTTGCTTTTCGCTACTGCACTCACACGCACACACACACACACACACACACACACACACACACACACACACACACACACACAAACACACACACGCACACACACAAACATGGCGCAGGCCCTG
>Ga0307945_1004192_pt1 | contig 11674 bp, 16 predicted proteins | sample OrgLakmetagen228_FD_201818 | JGI IMG/M metagenome (GOLD analysis project Ga0307945, IMG submission 201818) | Saline water microbial communities from Organic Lake, Antarctica - #228 | ecosystem: Environmental > Aquatic > Non-marine Saline and Alkaline > Saline | place: Antarctica: Organic Lake...
CGCTCCTGCTTGGCCCATGTTGCCCACCAGCTCCTGCAGCATGAATCACCCCGCCATGAGAGCTGCCATGAGAGCTGCCATGAGAGCTGCCATGAGAGCTGGAAGGATCCCCATCCATCTCACTGCTGTCGTTCCTCAAATTCGCACTACTGCTGATGCTGTCCGTGCTGCTTCCTGGGTTGCTGCTGCTGCCTTGGACGGTGTCCCCTTGGTATCTGCTGTTGCTGCTGCTGCTGCTGCTGCTGCTGCTGGAATTGCTGCTGTCTTGGTTGCTGGTTTGCCTGCTGGTGCTCGTGTGTGGCAGGCCTGATGTGGCCAAGGACACGCTGCTCCTTCTATCCAGAGCTCTGCCCTTGACAACCCTCGACGCCACTGTGAGTTGAGAGGCATTTCAAAGCACAACTCTGACCGCATTCCAAAGCACAACTCTGACCGCATTTCAAAGCACAACTCTGAAGGCATTTCAAAGCACAAATCTGACCGCATTCCAAAGCACAACTCTGACAGCATTTCAAAGCACAACTCTGACAGCATTTCAAAGCACAACTCTGACCGCATTTCAAAGCACAATTCTGAAGGCATTTCAAAGCACAGCTCTGACCGCATTTCAAAGCACAACTCTGACCGCATTTCAAAGCACAACTCTGAAGGCATTTCAAAGCACAACTCTGGCCGCATTTCAAAGCACAACTCTGACCGCATTTCAAAGCACAACTCTGAAGGCATTTCAAAGCACAACTCTGACCGCATTTCAAAGCACAACTCTGGCCGCATTTCAAAGCACAACCCTCGACGCCACTGTGAGTCGAGAGGCATTTCAAAGCACAACTCTGAACGCTACCGCATGAATTACAAAGCACTTCAAACCACAGCAATTGCGTTCGTAAAGAGCGTCGGTGCGTAATAACGTGTGCGTGCGAGGAATGCTGATCACGACAGCATGTGCCTCCTTGAGTGAGTGATGCCTGGCAGTAATTCACAAGTGTATCCATTAAACACAAGACAACTATTGTCATCAGATTGCATGCAATACTTTGTAACACCACGCTGAGAGTGTCTCCTTGCAGAATTGGCACATCTTTTACCATAACGTTTCCAAACAAGCTGTAAGTAGCATCTGCTGCTCTTTTTCCGACAAGACCTGGCTCGTGAAAATCAAGATGCCCAACGCCTGTTTCTCGTTTTGGGCACGCCAACCCAATCAGCAACACATCAGCTTGCTTAAGTCTATCATCAACCTGCAAGCCAAATTACAGTTGACTCGCATGCCCATCATCACTTACTCACACGCAAGTACTGCTCCTGCTGACTCTGCCTCCGCCAGCAGCGTGGCCCTGTGTGGTGAGTGTATGTTGGTCTCCATGTGCAAAATCGGCTTGTTATTTTGAGTTTGATGTTTGCGCCCTGGAGACGGTGGTGTGCATCCATGTGAGGGCATGGGAGCTGTTGTGCAATAGTTACATTGATATGCTTACACATGGTGAGGGCATGGGAGCTGTTGTGCAATGGCTACAATGGTATGCTTACACATGGTGAGGGCATGGGAGCTGTTGTGTAATGGAAACAATGGTATGCGTTTACATGGTGAAGGCATGGGAGCTGTTGTGTAATGGTTACAATGGTATGCTTACACATGGTGAGGGCATGGGAGCTGTTGTGCAATGGAAACTATGGCATGGTTACACATGGTGAGGGCATGGGAGCGTGTTTGATCAGTGAAATTTGTGTCCATTACAAATAAAAAGTCGGTACGTACGTGACATGACTAGGGTTGGCCAGAACCGTACATTAACACTGTATATGACCGTATATTTGGGGATTTCCCTGCCAAAAGTACCGTGTATGCACCGTATACATATGGTTCTGGCCAATCCCAGATATGACGCAGGTTCCTTTCAGGAAGCCTTTCAGGAAGTCTTCCCATTCAGTTTACACGTGTTTGTAGCTTGCATGTACGAGTTTACGTGGCAGGTACCTAGGAAAGCAATGTACATTGCTTTTGGGGTTAGCTTCGCTCGGGCCAGGTCAGCCCTTAGTTTGGGTATTGTCTTTTTCTCTTAGTTTACATCCATGCAGTGAAGCAAGTTCTTCCTGTATTCTAGTTGTAGTGAAGGATGTTTGGCGAAATGGATGCTTGGCATAAGAGCATAAGAGCACTGGTATGATTAATGGTCCGTACAAATTATGGATAGCACAAGAATGCAAGTCTTAATCTGATTAGAACTCATATGCTGGCTAGTACAGATACGCCAGTCTTGATTTAATAAGAACTCATGTGCTGGCTAATACAGAAACGCACAATTTAGTATGATAAGGATTCAAATTATAGCTGGCACGAGGTTTTTTTAATTAAATTCAATTTCTGGCTAGTGCGAGAACACAAGACTTAAATACAGTGGGACCAATTCAAGTTCTCGTGCAAAGCTAGTGCAAAAGTCCTAGCACGGACCTTTGATGTATTCAGAACAGAACAAGTTTTGTTTGTGCAAGAGCATTAGTGTGAATAAACCACAGACCTAAATTCAAACTCGTGCTTTCAATTAAAGGCAATATTTGCCAAAGACGCAGTGCAAACTGCAATCCACACCATAATACTGTCAGCACGTTTGTTATATTACGTCTATTAGTTCTTTGCGTGCAAGCACATGTGGCTGTTAAGAATTCCAGAAGAGTACTTGATCATAGATTTTGTGTTAATGTGTGGCTGTTCAGCATCCAGAGAAAAGCCTGATCTGTAGAGGTATAATGCAGCTTCAGAATGCATGTGGCTATTTGGTGTCCGTAAGAAGGGCCTAATCAGTGGATACATCTTGCAGCTTACATGTACGTGTGGCTGTCAAGGATCCCAGAGGATGGCGAGAGCAGTGCTGCCTCACATTTGACTTCGGGCTCTAAGTCCCTGACTTCATTCCGCGACAGGAGGCTCAAATTTTGCACGCCACACGATTTGGCAAAGGACGCCAGAGTACGGAGCGAGGCCAGCTGCCTGTGTGTGTATGTGTGTGTGCGTGTGTGTTTGTGCGAGCACGTGTGTAAGTGTGTGTGTATATGTATATGTGTGTATGTGTGCGTGTGTGCGTGCGTGCGCACGAGTGTGTATGTGTTTGTATGTGTGTTTGTGTGTGTGTGTGTGTGTGCACGTGCGCGTGCGCGTGCGCACGTGAATGTGTGTGTGTTAACGTTTGCTTTTACAGACACTATTCCTTGCCCTATCCCCTCCCCAAACAGTGCTGACAAGTTGTCCACCCATTTCAAAGTCCCCTCTACCTCATTCAAAAGCACAGTCCTTGTAAACTTACACCTATTCCATTGAGCCCTGCTGAGCAATTTGTAAGCAGTGAGAGATGGTTCAAAAGTAGAGGTGCAAGCGTACAGATATGAAAACATGATGAACACGTTGATTTGCGTGCATGACAAACACACTGTAGGTTGCACGCTGGCCTGTATTCACAAAAGAGCAGCAGCTTGTTTCTAAGGCATGTTGGTGTCAAGTAATTGATGATGCAAAAACTCAAAAAGCATTGCTTTGGCAAACTCTGGAGTGCACGACATGGGGTCCTGTAATTTTAATCACGTTTAAAGCTTCTCCACTTATCATCACCGTTGCTGTAAAAACATCACTATTGTTTCACTCAACACAACCAGCTTTTGCAGTCTTGGACGGTATGGACGTGCCATGTCATCTCTTGCCTACATGCCTTCATGTCACAGCTACTTTGCCCCATATTGATTCACTCACTCCTTATCGCTCGCCACGACCAGCTTCTGTGTGTTTTTGAATGGTACAGACATCTGCCGGCAGTAGTCCTGAACATATACATTACAGCATATGCATTGTTAGAACATTCCTGTGCGCAAATAATAACAGCGAATGCATTCTTAAAGGTTATTGTGTGATCAGGCGTTTGCAGCACGCAAAGCTTTTTTCAGGGTTAGGGTTGAGGTTAGGGAGTAGGGTTTAGGGTTAAGCCTTAAGTGGTAAAGTCTAACGTAGTAAAGCCTATAACCTATATTTAATCTGGCATTCTGCGTAGGCCATTATTGAGCACAAGCCGGACAGATTCACAGGCTATACAGCAGCAAAGGATGTGGGGCATCAAGCACAGGCCAGACACATTCACAGGCTATACAGGTGCAGCAGCAAAGCATGTGGGGCATCAAGCACAGGCCAGACACAATTCACAGGCTATACAGGTGCAGCAGCAAAGCATGTGGGGCATCAAGAACGGGCCAGACAAATTCACAGGCTATACAGGTGCAGCAGCGAAGGCTGTATAGGTCTGGTGGCTGCATGGGCTGCAAGGTGTTGAGCACAGGCCGGATAGATTCACACGCTATACAGCAACAAAGGCTGTACAGGGCTGCATGTGGTACTGAGCAAATGACAGGGCTGGACAGGGCTGGATTAGAGAGAGGCTGGAAGACTTTGTAAATTATGGTGCTGTGTAGAGACTGAAGACTTTGTAAAGCTCGTTGCCATGTAGGACTGCAAATGGTATATAGTACATAGCTGCATACTGGACAGCGCTACCAGCCACACCTTTTTTCCCTTTCCAAGAGTTTTTTTGTAGGTGCTACAAGTCTGGTGCTACAGCAACAATTATCACAGTGTTTGTTTACACGTTTTACATACGCAGCCTAGCAGTCGCACGTTTTGACTGATGGCTTTATTTGTAAACTCGGTACACTCTACCAGCCGCACAGAGATAGGATCTTGGTGACAGGATGCACAGGGCATCAGGTAGTCCAGAGGTACAGGCCGCTCAGAGTTGTGGTGGTATCGCTAGAAAACAAGGTACCTGCCTGCAGGACCTTGTTGCCCTCGACACACATACGGCTCTTTAAACTTCCTTTAGGGTAGTACCTGCAAAGTCAAGGAGGGACGGCTCAAGCTGATGATGTCAGAGGCATTGACTCAGCGTTGGAAAGGATTCAAAACTGCAAACTGCCTCATCCTAAATCGCTACAGCCCATCTGCAAGATTCGACGATAGGGGCTCTCGGAACAGGACTACCTATCAGCAAAATAAGTCAACAAGATTAAATTTTAACAGCATCTGCAAAATCCGGCGCTAGGGGCCCTCTCGGAACAGGGCTACCTATCACTACCTATCACTACACAGGGCTACCTATCACTACCTATCATTCAGCAAAAAAAGTCAACAAGAGATTAAACTCACAGGCCTGCATGAATGACCTCGCTGTTCCTCGAGCTCGTCTCGCTCCCAAAGGATGGCTGAGATTCTAGGATGACCACCTGATTGTGTCAGTGCAGGCTTATGACGTTTTGTGGTGAAGGCTGTAGTGCAGTGCTTAATGCACGGCCATATCCCATTGTCAATCGATGCTTGAGGCATTATTGTGACTGCTTATGCATACTAGTATTTTTCTATCAGGTGGCAAAAAAGCATCGTGGAAGGCAGGCCTACGCATTGCATACTGCAAGCCAATCCTATAGGGAGAGGGGCACAACTGCAAACACTGCACGTATGTAGTAGGGTTGGCAAAAACCAAACTTTTATAGGTAGATCGATGTATAAACGGTATTTTTGGCAGGGAGATCACCATACATACGGTCATGTACAATGTGTATATACGGTTCTGGCCAACCCTACACACTTGAAAAATGAACGTAAACTCATATATGTACTTCGCCCGTACGCCCATACACATACACTGTGCATATGATGCAAAACGGGCTGGAACTTCCACGTGTATGTGATGATGTACATGAATTCAAGTGCTTTGCGTCTGCACATTCATTGCCGGCTATGCCGCTGTTAGATTTTCTACACAGGTAAGTAGGTGGTGCGTGTATCAGAGCACTGCACACTACGTCATCTTTTCAGCAGTTGTAAGTGCTCGTCTTTTCAGCAGTTGTAAGTGCCGCTTTCTAGAATTTTCCGATAACTGCATGTTGCGCGTAGGGAGCAAGCTCAATGTCTGTTGCAATGTGCACAACGCTAGTTCCTGATAAGAGCTGCCGGTCCCTTCAGACAGACCTATTTGTTGAAACCTATAGGTTGAGCAGCCATGCCAGGCTGGAGGCCTTTGTAATCCAAACTAAACTAAACTAAACTTCAGACAGACAATGCTGGGACTGCGTACAACTGACCACAACGTGCTAGGCTGACTGGCTACTTCAGATCAATCTTTAGTGCACACAAATACAGAAAGAACAAAGGAAACACTTGCCACTTATCCCGCTTGCACCCGCTCCCCCCCACACAAATCCAGCTTCCCTGTATATATACACACATACACACTTGCCTCTTTTCCCGCTTGTGCTAAGGCCCTTGCAACAGCGAGGCCGACCACGCCAGCCCCCCTTCAGTTTGTAATGGCGAGTGTATGAGGACATGATGAGGATGTCAAGGGGCAAGCGTGCATGTGTGTGTTAATGTGTGTGTGGGTGTGGGTGGGGGTGGGGGGGTGTTTGAGTGTGTGTGCGTGCGCGTGCGTGCGTGAGCTAACACCAGCGCCCCTCAAGAAATCCTTAGCAGGGTTTTTAAACTAAGTGGGTGCTAGTGTGTAGCAAGTATGACGAGTATGACGTCATTCCAGGCTAGGACCGTTTACAACCGTGTGAGTTGAGGCCTCGCTCCCTGCCCAAACACCGGATGTAAGTGGTTCTAGCCAAGCGTACACCTTTTTAATTCTGCTTTCCTTCTTTGCTGTATTCCCCTATGCGCATAAAGTGTCCTATAACCAAACTCGCACGGGTTGTATGGCGGGTGGGTCCCATTGTTCTGACATTTCATGCGCGACCTACACCTCTCGCAGTGTCTCACGCAACGTTTTAGGTGCTCATGTGCATCTAAACTAGAGGCAGACAGGCACACATGTTTAAAGCTTGTAGACTTTAAAGTAAGTCAAGTGCGCTTGCCTGCGTTAGGTATTCTGGCTTTGTATGCACGCGTACATATAGGAAACACGTGTGCAATTGCGCATTGGACTTACACGACCACCGCTTCCACGTGCTGTGTGTTTGTTCCTGTCTGCTGGCAGAGGGTTCGGACTGTGAACGCATCTGCACGCCTAGTCAGCTGCATCGCTTGCTTGTTCTTTCAACCTTTATCAATCCAGTTTACACCTCATAATAAACTTTTTGTGAGCTCAAATCTCCAAATCAAATTCCAAAACTTGTTGCAGCTCATGTACTTGAGGGCCAGCCCTGGTTTGTGACTGGAAGCTGTGTTTGAAGTGCAGCTGTGGTTAGAGCCATGGCAGATAGCTTCAGCAGGGAAATCAGCAGGGTTGTGGCAGGCCAGCTTGCAGAAGTGGCAGGGTACGAAAGTGTGCAGGACTCAGCGGCAGAGGTCCTCGGTGGGTGTGCCGCAGCAAAAGTATTGCATCATCAGCACGAAGAAGGTTTCCAAACTCGTAGAAGCAATCAAGCTAAATTTTTCTTACAAGCGCGAACGACGCGCCTACTTCCCCTTTGTTTGTGCCTGATGTGTAGCATGCATGCTGTGTAGCAAGGACACGTGCATGTGCATCTTGTGACTCTGAACTGCTCAGCAAGCTGGCCAACAACGCGAGTTGGGCGCTTGCTGCGAGAGCAATAAGTTTTGCGAGCAACTTTTTTGTGCTCGGTATGTATTATGTCCATGGATGCAACACACACGTGCATACGTGCGCGCACACATGCACATGTGCACGTTAACACACATACACGCGCATACACACACGTGCGCACACACATACATACACACACACATACACACAAACACACACACATCTACACACACACACGGACACATACACAGGCGAGCTCTTAATAAAGTACATTACGGAGTTGTCGGCTAGCTCGCATGGCTACGCTGAGCTTGCCAACCGCACGGGCATCAATGTGCACGACATCCTTCTGGCCTTAGATGACCTAGGGACTTCTGTGCCTGAGCTACAAGGCTATCTGTCCAGCTTGACATCGGTGTGTATAATGGGGGAGGCAGGGGGTGAGCTTGTGGGTATGTTTGTGCGTGTGCGTGTTTTGTGTGTGCGTGTTCGTGTGTGTGTGTGTGTGTGTGCGCGTGTGTACATATGCGTGCTTGCTTGTACGTGCATGCGTAAGTGCGTGCATACGTGCCACCGCTCGCACGACAAAACCTCCTTTGCCCTGCCACACAAAGCCGTCCTCTGACTGTTTCATTTGAACACACACAGAGGATACCACTGGCAAGCCCACCCCTACAACACAGCACGCGTTGACTCACTCACAACACGACAACACACACCCCTTCATCCCACACCACAGCCCCCTCTGCAACTCCACTCTCGCTCAATTGATCGTACTCAGGAGGACCAACATCTTTGCCCACCCCCCCTCTGACTCGTTCAATTGATCACGCGCAGGAGGACAACACCTTTGCCCACCCCTTGCCTCAGTACCCCGTTCAAAAGCCAGGTCGTAAGCTCACCACATTTCAAGACAAGCAGGAGGCCGCCCCCGCCCACATCCCGGCCTTTCTGCCTGCGTTTCCGGACAAGCACACGTATCTGCAGACCCCAAAGTTTCCGGGCCATGAGGCGGACCCTGCAAAGCAATCACAGGTGCTGTTTAGGACTGGGTGTGGTGGGTGGGTGGGTTGGTCGGGGGGGTGTATGAGTGTGTGTGTGTCTGTGTGTGTGTGTGTGTGTGCAATGTGGGTATGCTTGATTCTATGCATTTCGTGGGCGTATGCGTGGCCATATAGTAAGGAAGCAGGACCAACCCCTGCAAAAAGAGGCACTCACACATGTACGTATGCGAGACAGAAATCGCACGTGCGCGCACTCACATGCGCATACTAATCTACACGAACACACGTACACACATAACAATCAAATTATCACACACACAGGTCACGCACGCACACACAATCACACATACACGCACACACGCGCACACACACACACACGCACACACGCACACACGTACACACAGATGGTGCAGCAAGCCAGGCGGCAGGCAGAAAAATCCCTCGTGAAGCTTCACTACAATTTGTCCAACCCAGCTGCAGCCGCAGCAGCAGCAAGCACACAGGGCGTTGATGGTGTTGGTGTGGCATCGGAAGCAGCGGCAGGCCCAGCAGCAGCAGCACCACCCTCTACAGGTGTGTGTCTGTGTGTGTGTGTGTGCGTGTGTGTGTGTAGGCTTAGCAGGTCGCAGCACTAGAAGCTACATTCCTCACAGGTATGCACGTGCGTCTTTTATAGGTGCAATCTGCATCAGGCACCCATGCATGTATGCATGCAACCCCTTACAAATTACCCATAGCACAAGTACGGGCACGTACAGGCACAAATACACATACTCGCATTCACCATACGCACCATGTACATGCACGCGCGCACACACACACACACAAATGTACATACACCACACACCACACTCACATGCACGCACGCACAGTTATGCATACACGCACAAGTACAAACGCACACACAAGCACAAACACACACACACACGCACAAACACACATACACGCACACACACACATTCCCACACTCACACACACACATACACACACTCACGCAAACTCAAACAATCACTCACACACAAGCAGCTGGCCCTGACCAACTCCCTGCCACTTCACCACCTCCACCCTCAATATCGGGAGCCTCCCCAACTTTGCCATCGTCATCAGCAGCAGCTCCTGCATTAGCAGCAGCAGCCGGCAGCAGTAATCCGTTCCTGGCCCCTCCACAGAAGATTGTGTTGACCCCAGGTGCTGTGCAGCCACAAATGCCTTGGCATTCTGTGCAGAGCAGCTCCTCCAGGTGTGTGTGTATGTGTGTGTGTTTTTCTTGGTGTGTGTGTGTGTGTGTGTGTGTGCGTGCGTACTTGTGTGATTTAGTTTGTGGCTTTTGGACTCGGAAGGTACCCTCCTAGCACGTGTGCCGTGCAAGCACAGCCGCCGCAGCATTCTGCCCTGACCAGCTCGTTTGAGTAGAACGAACAGTTAGACTTTGGGATCTTGGCAGATCTTTCAAAGTGTAAAGTCACTGTTGAAGCTTTTGTGAAGTTACGGGTCCTCTCAGCACATGAATCGCGTACTGAGAGCCGCGTGCTGTGACATTGTGGAAAAAATTCTTCCGTTTGCTGTGTGCTTGGTGTTTTAGAACGGCACACCTTCCAAGGTTTAGGTGACCAGTGTAAGGCTTATGTAGGGCACAGGGTCCCGGTTTAGATGCCTTACAGGTAGGGTTTGGCCAGAGCCGCTTACACATGCTGTGTATGACTGCATGCATATCATATGATATTGGATCTCCCTGCTCAAAGCACCGCGTACAATACACACACCACGCACACTCATAAACGTAGGGATTGCCAAAATTATACAAAAATACGTGTATACAATGAACATACAGTGTTTTTAGCAATACATACGGTCGTACGCGGTGTGTGCGTACGTCTCCAACCAACACTACCTCTATCTGTGGTTCTGGCCAACCCTACCATTGCATATAGTTCTGGCCAGCTCCACGTGCAAGCGTTAAAAATGTCTTTCTTAAAACGAGCAGCTTTTTAAAGTCTTGTTGGTGCTATTAACTAGGAGACAGGGCGCACGTAGATGCTTCCAGGATCCTAAAGAGTCACACACACACACACTCACCCACACCCACAACCACACGCATGGCTCTGGCCAGCTCCTCGTGCAAGCACGGAACACGTAGGGTTGGCCCGAACCATACACACATATGTATATACGGTGTGTACACGGTACTTTAAGAAGGAAAAATACCGTACATACTGTCATATACGGTGTGCATATACGGTTCTGGCCAACCCTAGGAACACGGCTTGCCTTCAACCAAGCAGCTCCTTAGCAAATGGACGGCATGTAGCCTTCTCTCACAGTAAATAGTACAGGCCCTAAGGGCAGGCCTTACCATCCTGACAGCATGCCGTTCGCATGTACTCAATCTTGGGGTTACACATGCAAACGGCGTGCCGTCCATTCTCTAAAGAGCTGCTTGGTCAAGGCAAGCAGCTCTTTATTATGCAGTCGCAGTGAGTTGCGAGAAGAATAAGTCCAAGCGTACTTAACTTGTTATCCCTTGAGATGTTTAAAGATTGCAAACCCACACACAAGGGGATGTGATATATATACAGAAGCCAATGAAAAGTGTTGTGCACAGTTTCTTAGCTGCAGTTGGAAGGCAAGCATTTGTGATTGTGGTGTTGTGATATTATTAGGGTTGGCCAGGACCGTATATATACACCGTATATGACCGTATATTTGGTGATTTCCCTGCCAAAATTACCGTACATACACCGTATATATGGTTCTGGCCAACCCTAGATATTATGGTATTGGCAGGCAAGCTGTGCACAGTTTCGTAGCTGCATTTGGCAGGTAAGCGTTTGTTGTGATGTTGTGAGGTTATGGTACAGCACCTCATCCATTTCAAGCAAGTCTCATGCGCCTATCATCTGCTCCTCATGCGTGAGCAGAAAGCATGTGTATAGATGCAGCACTTGGTGCATGAGCAGAAAGCACTTGGTGCATGAGTAGAAAGCATGTGTCTAGATGCAGCACTTGGTGCGTGTGAGAGAAGTATGCAAGATTACATAGTCTTTCCTGATCCTCATTGACATTATTCTTTCCTTCGTGGTGGAGGGGTTCTACGGTACCCGGTAATAAAGTGGCTCCTTTTCCTTGATTAATGTAGGGAGCGGTGTTTGCTGC